>SXGS01066618.1_pt1 | contig 47730 bp, 36 predicted proteins | sample 3174681 | NCBI WGS metagenome assembly SXGS01 (sample SAMN11356861, study PRJNA531348) | freshwater metagenome | isolation source: freshwater sample F1-80 | place: China: Fuxian Lake, Yuxi | collected 2017-12-25
AACGCCAGGAGGGTTCCTTCGGAACAATGAAGCTCTCACCCATCGCCAAAAAGTTACAGAAACTCATCGACGGGGAAGACGCGAACTCGGCCGAACGCGGCTGAGTTACAAGTCCACAGCGCAAGCCCCTCCATCTCGCTTGTGGGATAATGCCGTCTGGCGCGATAACCGGTTTCAAAAAAAACGGCGGTCCCGCGCACCGGCCCCGCGGCAATACTGTTCGGGAAGCGGATTCGTCCGATGACCCTCTTTGCGCGTGGGCTGCCGTTGCGAATCGCGACACCGGAGGTTCAAGATGACTAATCGGTTCATGTTGTTTGTGTCGGCAGCAACAGCGGTTGCCAGTCTGCTGACTGCCGGGCCGTCTCCGGCTTACATCAAGGCGCCGCCCAAGACGCTAGGCTCGGTGTGTCTAGAATCCGATCACATCTGCGTCCTCAAGGTCGAGGAGGTGGACGCGGAAAAGGGGGTGATCCACTTCAAACATGTCGAACAACTGAAGGGGAAACACGACGGCACGACCATTAAGCACCTCGTCAAGCCAGACCTGGACGACGGCACGGGCCGGGCCAATGGGAAGCCGGCCAAGATCATTCTCGGGTGGGCGACCGAGGGGAAGACGGCCGTAATGTTCTACTTCACCGGGGGGAACAGCCGGGGACACGTCTACATCGACGGCTACTGGTACTGGGTCGTCGGTGTCCCTGACAAGCCCGCGAACTGGGTCGCGGCTGGAGGCGAGCCGACACAGCTCGCGATCTATTGCGGGACGTCCACCAAACTCGGCGATGTCGTGGGGAGGATTCTCAAGGGCGAAGAGGTCACGATTCCGGTCATGTCGGCCGAGAACCGGGCAGACCTGTTTCAGGGACGCGGCAAGGTGCAGGATGGGCGCGCCAGCCTCAAGATCGTGGGCGCTGACACGCTCGATCGGATTGCCAACCGTTCCGACGGAAAGAAACCCGCGGTCCAGAAACCGGAACCAGGCGGGAAGCCGGGCGAGAAGATGCCGGATGGCGGCAAGCCGGGAACCATCGACAAGGCGGCGCTTGTGGGCAGCGTGAAGGCGATTTCCGCGGACGGCAAGAGCTTCACCCTCTTGTTGCCGCCAACGGAGAAGACCAGAGAGTCGCGGCCGGTCGAGATCCAACTCACCGCGCGAACCATGATCACCGACGGTAAGTCCGCGACGAAGCTCGCGGTCGGGCAGTCCGCGAGCGTGTGGCTAGAGAAGAGCGCCGCGAAGGTCGCGTCGGCGGTGTGGGTCGGCAAGCCGACCGAGAAACCGGGAGGGAAACCAGTGTCCGGCGAGAAACCCAATTCGAACCACCAATAATACTGGGCGCCCGTGCCCAGTCGCGGAACTCCTAACGATGGCATCCTCCAACAGAGGGAAACGGACGCCATCCAACATCAGTCACATGTCGATCACGTGATCCGCCGGGCGAGCCTGACAGGAATGGCCGGGCTGCGGAACAAACGACGAAGGCCACCCAGTTTTCGCTGGGTGGCCTTCGTCGTTTCACATCTCTTCGACTCACTTCAGCTCGACGTTCCAATAGGCGTTGTCGATGAACGACTGCCATGAGGAGTACTTCTTCTGCGTGAGCTTGAGGTTCAGCATCGGGCTGCGCTTCGGCTTTTCCGGCTTGCGGATCAGCGTCATGTTCGCCTGACGCGGGGTGCGTCCGCCCTTGCGGACGTTGCAGTCCACACACGCGCACACGATGTTGTCCCAGGTGGTTCCACCACCCTGGCTACGCGGCACGACGTGGTCCAGCGACAGTTCCGTCGTCGGGAACCGCTTTCCGCAATACTGGCACTGGTTGTGGTCGCGGGCGAAGATGTTGCGCCGGTTGAACTTTACCGTCTGCTTCGGCATCTTGTCGTAGCTGAGCAATCGGATCACGCGCGGCGACAGCAACTCGGAGTTCGCAGTGCGAACCCAGTCGTCGTCTTCCTGCCGGAAGTTCGCCGCGCGGAAGGCGCTCAGTTCAGACCACGAATCAAAGTTATAGGTCGAGAACTGACCCTCTTCCATGCTGACAACTTCGGCGAGGTTCTTGCACAACAGACAGAACGCTCGGCGGACGGCGATGACGTGGACGGCCATGAACGTCTTGTTCAGCACCAACACGCTCGCGTCCAAGGCCGAGTAGGAGCCGACATTCATAGCGAGACGGCCTTTCTCAATGGGGCGTCGCAGCCAGTCGGCAACGTACCGAGTGGGCCACTCGTCAAGAGGAGAGGCGCGAGCGGGCGAACAGGTTCATTCCCACACATCATAGCCGGTAGAATTTCACTCCCGCAAGTGGTGACAAGTTCACTTCGCTGTGCGACTCACGCGGGCCGCATGTTGTACTGACGCGTTCGATACCCGCAATAAACTCGGAACCAGGGCAGATTGTCGTGCGAAGCCGCAAGTGGTCACGTATTGCCGCTTACGGCTTCGCGTGCGAGCTTCCTGATGGAATGTGCCAGTTCCACGGTAGTGCCAACAACCCGCACACGGTAGCGCGACACCCGCACGCGGCCGTCGGGCGTGCGGAAGTGTGCGCGCGCGTCCGTGCGGCCTGGGTACACCAACCCGACCCGTCGCGCGCCGGTGAGCGTTGCGTACGCGAGTACCTGATGAAGGTCGTTCGTATCGAGTGTTGTCGTCTTCCACTTCGCATCGAGGACGGTTCGCGCGACAATCCCCTTACGGATCACTATGTCAGGCGCGAGTGTCGTCGGGCCGAGCATGAAGCACGGCTGTGCCGTGACCCGCCACGCCGGGCGCGCCACGAACTCACGCTGAATCGCCGTTGTCAGGTATCGCTCGAAGGCATGTCCGAGATCGAGCAGGAACGCACCGGTTCCGCTTCCAAACGGATTGGCACCTACGAGACCGCACAAAATCATACGGCACACGTCAAGTAGCGGTCCGTAATGCGAGGCGCGAGTCTCCGCGAGCACCGCGTCGAAGGTGGCTTCACTCACTGGTACTTCGGGAATGGGCGAGAGCGGTAACGCGGCCGCTTCGAGGCGCTGCCGCAGTGTGAGCGGGAGGTGCGGACCGCGGAGCAGCGCGGTTGCGGTCGCTTTGGGGATGAGATTCCAGGGTTTGTTCAGATTGAAGACCTGTTCGTTGAGGTGGAATCGGTCGGGGAACGCGCGGGCTGCGACATCTCGCATCTGGTCCACGACACGGAGTTTTCCGCGAAGGAACGACGACACCGCATCAACCTCGCCGTACCCCGCGACCAGTCCCGCACGCGTCACGTCTTCAAGCCGTTCTGCGAACTCGGTCGCGAGCACTGCGAGCAACCCGTCTTCGGGTTCGCGTGCGTCGCCAGCAGCTTCCCCAGACAGACCGAGCAGGAGCCGGAAGTTCGGCCACGGGATCTTCGGGCGGATGATGTAGCGTGTGGTCGGTCCGGTGAGGAAGCCGACGTAACCGCGCGGCGTGAGGCGATATGTGCTGCGATCGAAGGTCGGCGTGAGGTCGATGATGTGACGCGCGTGGGCGAGCAGAAAATCGACCTCCGCGCGCGGGAGACGAACCGCGTGCGGCCGGCGTTCGGTTAACCTCAACGTGCGCGTCACGGGTCTTTCTTCTCCTCCACCATCGCAGGTAACCCGCGCTTATCCGGGTTCCAGACGCGGTAACCGAAGCTGGTGCCGGTCGTGTCGCCTTCGCGAATGTCGTCGGGCTGGTTGTCGAGTTTGTATGGCGCGTTCGCCCAGAAGGAGTATACCGCGACGCGGTCGGGATAGACGCGATAACGGATCGGCTTGCCGTCGAACGGGCTGAGCGGGACGGTGGCCAAGAACGCGGGCGTCAGTTCGGCGAGGTCGCGCGGAAATCGCCCGTGCTTGAGCCGGAATCGCTCGCACCCGACGCACATTGCGGCGGCGAGCAGGTCCGCGCGAGTGCGAAGCCCGGCTTCCGCGATCTTCTCGCACGCGGGAGTGAGCAATCGCGTGATCATGTAGCGGAAGTCGTCCGGCAGGGCCGCCGGCATCACAACAGTCTTCAGGGCGGCGACTTGCTCGTGGGGCGGCAGTCTCGATGCTTCAACGTACTCCGTGCAGAGTTGGAGGCATTTCGCGCGGTCGCCCGGTAAGAGCGCCTTGTAGGTTCGGAACGCGACGTAGTGTTGCGGACCGGGTTCCTGCGATCCAGCGTACCGGAAGAGCTGTTCGGGCGTGATCGTGCCGTCGCTCAGTCCCTGGAACACCTTGTCGAGGAACGCGCGTTCGCCGCGCATCCCGATGCGGAACCACGGCACGTCAGCCTCCGCGAGCAGCTCTGCTTGAAGCTCCGCGAGTCCGTCGGTTGGTTCACCCCACGCGAGTACCTGCATCGCGGTTTGCGCCGCGACCTTTCCGCCCGCCATACGGACGAGTTGCGAGACGAAGAGCGGTTCATTGCCGATGGCGCGGGCGACGCCGAGTGCTGCCCGGGCGGCCGAGATGCCGCGGTTCGGGTTCTTGTTCTTCTCCACAGTCGCGAGGTAGCCGTCGAACTGGAGCAGCGAGAGAATCTGACGCGACTTGTCGAGGTGCGGGAGCGTGGTCGCGAGTGAGTCGTTGTTGATGGCGAGCGGAAACTGGCCGGCGCGCTTGTCACGCAGTCGCAGTGCTTCGGTGCGGACAAAGAACATCGGCGTGCCGACCTTTCGCGCGGCTTCGATTGCGTCCGGCGGCGGGAGGTGGTTTTTGGGGTTACGCTGCCAGAAGCGGGGGGCGTGATCGGACTTCTGCCACTCGCGAAATTCCTTGGGGAGATCTTCCGCGAGCCGCAACACGTCCGGCGCGGCGTTCTCTTGCTCGGCTGGTTCGTGCTTCTTGCGATCGTCGAGGATCGCGTCGAGCCGCCAGCCGGGGTCTTCGGCGTCGAGGCGTTGTGTGGTCGCGTCCAATTGCCTTTGCCCGACGCGGCCCACCTGCCACCGGCTGACGACCACTACCAGCGCCAGCACCGCGACGAAGACGAGGCACCATCTGGTGAGCTTCCGCAGCCAGTGGAATCGGGATCGCGGGGGAGGAGGCGTGAAGTCTTCGTCGTCGGTCACGGTCGGTTCTCGCACGGGTCGGCTGTGGCTTGTCGGAAAGACGCCGCTGGCGTGGAGCGGTTTCTCGGCAGCCACGATGTGGTTCAGTCCCCCGGGTTGGTCGCGGTCGTCGGCTTGCGGCGCTTCTCACGTCGTTCGCCGAGCAATCGCTCCGGGGTGTAGTCCTGCAACCGGTCTTCGCGACCGCCGAGGTAGTCGAGCAACAGCGGTCGGACGTGATGCTCCCAAACCGCCGCGAGCTTCTCGGTGTCGAGGTCTGGCACCATGAACAAGCTGTGCCCGACCTGCTTTTCCTGGCCGAGGTCGCGTGCGAGCCTGCGGTTCAGTTCCTCGAACAGCAACACCACACGGGGGCCAATCGTCGCGTCGGGCGGTTCGGTGCTGGCACGTGAGTCGAGCCACGACGCTAGTACCGCCGCGTCCGCGGGCATGTTCACGAACGAGAACCGGCGTCGCAACGCCTGATCGAGCGCCACTGCGGAGCGGTCGAGTTGGTTCATTGTCGCGAGCACGAAAAGGTTGTCTGGCAGCTTGAAATCGCGCTTCGAGTACGGGAGCGTCACCGCCTGATCGCGGTATTCAAGCAGGTAGAGCAGTTCCCCGAAGATGCGCGGCAGGTTCCCGCGATTCAGCTCGTCCACGATCAGCACGTGCGGTTCGCTCGGGCGCGATCGCGCCTGGTCTGCGAACTGACACAACACGCCGTCTTCCACCGGGAACGTGACTTCGTTCTTGCCGTTCACTTCGGCACCACGAGCGCGGATGCCCTCGACGAACTCTTCGTAGCTGTACGCCGGGTGGAACTGTACCAGACGAACACAGTCGGCGCGGTCGTGCGTGAGTAGTCGCGCGAGGCAGCGTGCCACGTGTGTCTTCCCGGTACCGGGCACGCCTTGAAGCACGAGTTGTTTCTTGATGCGGAGTAGACCGAGGACGCGATCGAGCCACACGCCCGAGAGGAACGTTTCGCGGTGGAACGACGCGGGATCGTACGGCGGTGCGCCTTCGGGTGTGCCGGCGCGCCGGGCGAGCAGCGGTCGCGGATCCGCTTCTGCAGCGCACGCGAATGCCGGCAACAGGCGGTCGAAGGTGAGCAGGATGTCGCCTGTGAGTTCGTCGCGGCGGAGCAGGGGCGAAGCCGGTTCGAGACGCTTGCCGACTGCGATTGTCTTGTGAACGGCCCACGCGCGGAGGTCCGCGGCCGTCCTCACCGGCACCTCGGCGGAGAGGTCGTCACCGGCCCAGAAGCGGCACTCCGAGAACACGTCACCGATCTGCAGCGCGCGGAAGATCGCGTCTGCATGTTCCTGGATGTTGCGACGGAACTGCTTGCCCGCGTCGCGCGCTCCGCGACCGAGGTGGAAACCGTACCGCACGCCATCCGGGGAGACTCGCACAAAGAATTGCGCATCCGCGCGTTTGTTCGCCTGCGCCCGTCGGTAGAAGGTGATCCACTGCACCGGCTGGTACGGCCCGCTCCGCCCGAAGTCGTTCTTGCAGATGCTCGTGACCGCGCGGCCGGTGCGGGCGTCACATTCCAGATCCCACCCGTACTCGCGGTTCAGCATTGGGCGCACATATCTCTCGGCCACCGAGGCGCACAACTCCGCCATCGGCTCGCGCAACACGAACTGGTAACGCTCACGGTGTTCGGCCATCCAATCCTTCGCGTTCATCTCCGCGAGTTCCGCGAGGAACGCGAATGTGTCCGAGCAGAACCCGCCGAAGCCGTCATGCTCAGAATCGCGCTCGCCGCCCTCCGCGACCGCGAGCACCACGTCCGCGAGTTCGAGCGGGTGGACGCGAAACCGCTCGCGAAGGACCGATGCGACTTCGCACCACAGCCGCGCACGGTCGGCTTCGGGTAGCGCCGCGGAGTAAGCATCGTCGAGCACTGGGAGCGAGGCTTCCCAGCGCGAATCGGGGAAGCCGGTGCGGAACGCCTCGTACGCGGTCGTGTGGTCGCCGACCTTCGCGGCGGTCTGGAACGCGCTGATTGCGGTGGCTTGCTCGTCGGTTGTGGCGCGAATCCGCTTCCGCAGCGGCACGCGGGACCGCACTTCGCGAACAGACTGCGCGATTCGCGCCGGCGTTGCGGCCCACGCGAACGGCGCCGCGGGGTCGGTGGGGAACTCGCGCCCGCGGACGCGAGAAACCCGTTCGAGGAACCCCGCAACTACGGCTGCGGTCAGGTCGGGCGCCTGCTCGCGAATCGCTTCGCACGCACGCACCACCGCGTCGAAGCGGGAACGCACGTCGGCTGCAATCTCGCGCAAGAGGCCCAGCCTGAGCAGACCATGTTCGACCGCCGGGCACCACACCGGAGCGTGATCTGGGTCCGCGCCCGCGACGACTGCGGACCAGAAGCCCTGACCCAACCCCGCGACGAAATACACTTCCCCCGGCACGGCGCAGCGGGCGAGGCGCTCTGGGAGTGGGTCCGTTGAGCGAAGGAGGTGGTTCAGCGCGTGCCGGATGAACCGCACGCGACGCGGGAACACGTCGGCGTGAAACAGGACCGGGAGCGCGTTCTCCGCGAGCGCGAAAAGTACCGCTGTGAGTTGCTCGTCCGTGCTGGTGTCGAGAAATGCAACGCTCAGCCCAGTGGCCGTGTGACGAGAAGGTGCGTGGAGTTCCCCGCCGCGATACGCGGTCAACAGCGGCGCGAGCGGGAGCGCGCGAGTGCGGTTTCCAGACGGCATCTGCCGAGGTCCCGGTGTGGTTGCGGTTCTGGAGATGGTGTAGATCGTATCAGATTTGACGGATCGGCCGAGGTGGGTTTGCGAAGTCAGGAGTAGTCAGAGGGGGAGAAACAAAAAAGTCCCGCCGGAGGTCACTACAGCGTCGCCCATTCACTGTAGGTACCAACCGGCAGGACAATGGAATATTACGGGGACCACCCCCAAGCAGCAACCCTGCCTGTCCGCTTTTTGGTCGCGCCCGACCTGGGGTGTCGGGTTTTCAGACAGTCTGTGTCGCGCAATCTCAGCGCCCTGCCGAAACTGGTCGCGAGGTTGCGCCTAACTCTGGCCCGGTTCACGACTTCAACAGCAGGTTCAGGACCGAGAAGCCGTGTCACTACCTCACGGTTCTTAACGGCGTCGTCTCGGTGTGTTCGTCCACCGAGACGCCGTCGAGGTTCTGGACGCGCCAAAGTCGGTCGATCGCCCGCTCCTCAGTAGCGTGATCAGCGCGGCGGTTCGCTCACGACCGGTTCCGGCTCACCCGGGTCGATCGGCTTGCGCGCGTCGATCATCAGCCAGAAGAATACGCCGATGAAGTACGCCAACGCATACAGCGACAGGTTGATGATGTAGCCCTCGATCTCGCCCGCCCGGCGGGCCTCGTCGAGGCTCGTCCCCGCTGCGGTCGCCGCCGCAGTCGCGGCGTTGACCTGAGCCTTCATGATCGCCCCGGTCACGATCAGAGTCGCGACCCCACCGAGGTTCCCGATCATGTTCATGAACCCGGAGACGATCGCTGCGTACCGCTTGCCGATGTCCTGGCAAACGGCCCACGACGCCCCCATCGTCAGGTCGTTGAAGAACCCCGACAATGCGACGCCCCCGGCGAACATCCACATGTTCCCGCTGCGCGCACCGAGGATCGCGATGATGTAGCAGCAGCCCGCGCCCGCGAACCCGATCACGCCATAAAGGCTGCGCCCCCAACGGCGGTCGCCGGTCCGGCGCACGTGCCGGTCGGTGAGGATGCCGCCCAGCAGACAGCCCAGCACGCCGACCAACAGCGGCCCGCCCGCGAGCAACGCCATCACGACTCGCTCGTTCAGTGTCCCCGTTTGCCCGGCGAACTGCTTCTTCAGGAAGTCCGGCAGGAAGTACATGAAGAAGTACCAACCGTAGTTGATACACACGTACATGGCGCAGACGAACCAGAGGTTGCGGCTGCGGACTATCTTGCCCCACGGCACCCCTTCGTGGATTTCCGCCGGACCGCGCCCGCTCGCGATAAGTTCGCGCTCCGCTTCGTTCGCCTTGGGGTGTTCTTCCGGCGTGTTGCGGAACCACAGCGTGAAGATCAGACACCACAGCAGACCCACCCCGCCGAAGATCCAGAACCCGGTCTTCCAGTTCAGGCCCAACATTTCGCGATCGACGAGGCACAGCCAGATGAGCGGCGTGAGACCGCCCATGAACCGTGCGGACATCCACACTGCCCCCTGCGCGGTGCCGCGCTGCGACATCGGAAACCAGTTGTACACTCCGCGCGCGATGTTCGGGTACGCGCCCGCTTCACCGATCCCGAACAGGAAGCGGAACACGATGAGGAACGTCAGGCCCGTCGCGCCCACCATCGCGAAACTGCCGAACTGGTATCCCACGAGCGTCGTGAGACAGAAGAAGAACGACCACCACAGGACGATACGGATGAGCGTCTTGCGCGGGCCATACCGGTCGCCGAGGTAGCCGGTTGGCACCTCGAACAGTGCATAGGCGAGTTGGAACGCCCAGAGCGCGATCACGAGATCCGCAACCGTGCTCAGCCCCAGGGACTTGCGAACGTCCTCCTGCGCGCTGCCCCAGAACGCGCGGTCGATGTAGGTGATCATCGAGAGCGTGCAGAACAGGGCCAACATCGAGTACCGGACGCGGGTTGGCGGAGCCGGAGTGGGGGCAACAGTCATGGTGGACTCAAAGGGAAGGCAGCAGAGAAGTGCTTACTGTAGCCGAGAGTGCGTGAGACGCGAACGGAAAACTCTACATCGTCGCCGCTTGCGGATTCGGGTGTGAATACGATCGAATTTGGTGCCGCGGAGTGCCGGTCGGAATTAGCGATTGCTGCGGCGTTACGCCGCGGATGGAGGGCAGTGCCGAGCAGTTCGGTAAAGATCGGTCTGGGCATTCCAGGTGATTTGCCTGGGCCAGCCGTGCCACGGGAAGAAAGTAACTCCGGCCCTTCGCGGTGCTTAAACTGACGCGGGCCGACACTTTCCAGTGTCGGCCCGCGTCAGTTTAAGCACCGCGACTAGTTCTTCTTCGGTTCGGGAACCTGGAACACGCCGACTTTCCCCTGAACCACAGTGACCGAGAACGACTGGCTATCGGCTTTGCAGTTCAAGTTCCCACTCCAGAGGGACAGAGCTGGATTTGCGGCGTCGAGCATCTCGTAATTCTTTACGCCGGCCATGTTCTGAAACTCGCGGTAGGACTCACCTACGAGCAACTTCGTCGGCTTCCCGCGGACCGGTTTCCCGTTCACGGTGATTACTTCTTGAACAACGATCGCCTTCTTCGTGTCATTCTTGATAGTCACCCACCCGGCGTCCGCGGCGCTTACGAACACGATCGTCGCAAACGCGGCTGCGACGAACGCGAACAGTTTGGAGCGGAAGGGGAACATGGGAAACTGCCTTGCACCTCGCGGCGCGTGAACGAGCCGAACCGACGGCTCCGCTATTCTGACCGAGTAACGCCGCTCGGTGCAAGGCTTGCGCGGGAAATTCACCAGAGTCACCTTGACTCAGGCAAGGGGGCCGTAACTCACGCCGCGGTGCGAGGTTCGGGCTTCCCCTGCCGTGCGGCCTGATCGAACTCGCGCACGGCGTCAACCGCGAACTGGATCGCCGGGCCGTTCCACTCGCTCATATTCGCGGTGTAGCCGGCTTTCACGCCGGCTTGCGTGACGTGTGCGAGTAACGCCCCGACCGGGCACAACTTCTGAGACGCGAGCTTCGCGTCGTACTCGCGCAACCGGCGGTGTAACTCATGACCGTTTGACGGAAGGCTAGCGGACTTCGCCACGTCGGGCTTCGGCGTTTCGACTTTCGTAGCCTCGGGCTTTGTTGTGATTGGTTCCGGTGCATCGACCCGCGGCGCGTCCTGCCGCGCCGTTTCTTTCTTCGGCTCGGTCGCGATGAACCCGGATGGTGCCGCTTGCGGCTTCGCGGACGCCTGCACCTTCGCTTTGGGCATCGCGAACGCGGGCAGTTGTGGCGGCGAAACAATCTGTTTCTTCACCGGGTCGTAGTCCACCCACTGCGCGGAGAGCCGGTAGAGGTAACGCCCGATGCCGAACTTGACTGACGCACGCTTGAGCGCGTCGCTGAACGCGGCCTTGAGCCGGTCACCCACGTCGGGCTGTTCGCTCGGCGAACCGACGTCGGTTTTCGTGATCCACCGGTCGCCGATCTTGCACTTCAGCCGGCACATCACGGAGCCGTCAGGCAGGATCTTGTACACGTCTTCCCAGTTCTCGACGCCGAGTACTTCGTCGAGCCGGTCCTGGATGAGCCGGGCGTCGATGTAAGCCATCGCGAGGCAGCGGTTGTTCTTCACCATCTGCGGTTTGAACTTCACCTCGCGCGGCTCGAACGGCGCGGCCAGTGCGAGTGTTAAAGCGACAACCTGCGGGTCGCGTGGCATAACGTTTTCAGCGGACATTACTTCCCCTCCCCTTAAAGTGGTTTGGTTGGTGAAGTGTACAGATGTGATTGTAGTGGTTGCGATGTCCGTAGTGTTGCGGATTGGGTTCGCAAACGCAAACAGGGAGGCTCTTGCCTCCCTGTCACGCTCGCCACCGGGTTGCGGCTAACTTACCCTCGCTTGGAAGCACGCTTGCCGCAAGTGCCGTACACGTCCGCGATCTTGCCGCTTTCTTCCAGCGCGACGTGATACCGCTGTTCGCCTTCGAGCCTGTGGACGGTCATATGATACGCCTGGCCTACCGCAGCCAGGTATGGCCGTTTCTCTGGGGTGTTCGGCGTGCGCAGTTGGCCCCAGGATCCGTCACCCAGGTAAGGGACGCCGTACTTGTCCACCAACCCGCCCGTCAGCGGGTGGGTCCGCTTGAACGTGTGGTCGTGGTGCTCCAGAACCGCGTCCACGTGGTACTTCTCGAACAGCGGGCACCAGTACTTCCGGTTCTCCTCGCCGGTGCCGCCTGCCTTCTCTTTGACACCGAGTGCGCCCAGAATGCCGCCCAGGGGCGCTGCCCCCGGCGCTCGGTACGACGGGTACGCCGGGACGTGGTTCGCCACGATCAAGTGCGGACGGTCCTGCCGCGATGCCAGCGCCGACGCGAGCCAGTCGGTTTGTGCGCCGCTAATCGGCGACACGTGCCCGCTATCGAGCAATACCAAACTCAGGTAGTCGCCGAAGTCGAGCGCCCCGTAGGTGGTGTCCTTGTACAACCCGTCGAAGAGTGGGAGATAGTAGGTCGCGTCGGAACGCTTGCCCTTGTACCCGCCTTTTACCTCGTGGTTGCCGATGCACGTGACCATCGGAATGAGCCGACCCTTCGGGTCGATCATGTGCTTCGAGTAGTTCTGAAGGAACGTGATCGCTGTCTTCGCGGTGGTGCCGTTGTCGTAGCCGAGGTCGCCGCCAATGAGCGCGAAGTACGGCTCCTGCTTCGCCGCGATGATATTCGTGCCGATCGCGTGCGATCCGGTGCCGCAGTCGCCGCCCGACACCCACTGGAACGTGTTGGTGGCCTTCGCGGGCATCGTGCGGAACCGGCACGTCTGCGGTCCCGTTCCGAGTTGAAGCAGGTACTCCGTGCCGGGCGTGAGATCGGTGAACTCGGCTCGGTGAACCTTCAAACCAGTGGGGCCGAATGGCTTTGTCTCGATCGGGCCGACAGTCCATTCGCCGCCGTCCTTCGGCCCAACACGGGCCGTCATGGCAGCGTTCTTCACCGGTCCGACCCATTGCACTGTGATGGTGGTGGTTGGGTCGCGCTGCCACGTGAGGAACAGCGTGTCCTGCGGTACGAGGTTAGTCGGAACTGGACCGCCGACCGGGCGCGGTGGAGGGGCGATATCGACGCCCTTGGAAACCGAACTATGTCCGGCGACGAGCGCGGACACCAACCCGCCGGCGGATGAGCGCAGGAAGGTACGACGGTTGAGAGAGGCCATGTGTGAGCGTGGGTTATGTGGCGGTTGGCGTCGGGAAGGCAGTACGCCTATGTTGCGCGAGCGCGGCGCGAAAAGCGAGAGGGCAAATCCAACTTTCGCACATCCTTTGCGCGCCACACATAAAGAACTTACCCTAATCCTTCGGCGGTCAGCGCCTCGATGCTCGCCTCGAACGCGGTTAGCGTGTGGTCGATCACCGCGTCGGCGTGGTCGCAACTCGTCATCCCCGCGAAGCCCCACCAATCGACGCCGTTGAGCAGCATCGCTTGTCGCATCGCGTAATACTGCTTCATGTTCCTCAGGCCGTCGAGTTTGTTCACGTCGCCGTCGAACGGCACGAGACCGTCGTTGACGCCCGCTGGAGTGCTCGGCCGCACACCGTGGTAATTAGGCACCACACGCACCATACTGAAGTCGCCGTACGCGACCCACGGCCACTCGCGCGCCTCGAACATGTTGTTCAGTTTGTTGCGGAGTCGCGTCGCCGCCGCATTCGCCCTGTCGCACGGCTCACCCGTCGCGACGCGCTTTAATGCCGCAACGCCCGCGGCGGCCGATAGTGGGTTCGCGTTGTACGTGCCGGGGTGCTTCATCTTGGGCTTGCCGGCGCGCGGCTCGATGAACGCGAGCACATCGGCGCGCCCCGCGACGCATCCGCCTGGCAACCCGCCCGCGAGAATCTTCGCCAGCGCCGTCAGGTCGGGCGTGACACCGTAGAATGCCTGCGCCCCGCCGGGTGATACGCGGAAGCCGGTAATCACTTCGTCGAAGATCAGGAGCCGGTTGTGTCGCGTGCAGGTTTCGCGAAGTCCGTGCAAGAACGCGCTGCGAATCGGAACCGCGCCCCAGTGCCCGCCGGTCGGTTCCAGAATCACCGCACCGATTTGTGGGTCCGCCTTGAGCGCGTCCTCGACGCGATTCAAGTCGTTGGGCGGCACGGCGACGCAGTGGCGTGCCACGTCGTCGGGAACGCCTGGCACACCCGGCGCATCGTAAGGGTAATCGGCCGACACGGTGACGTAATCGTGCCAGCCGTGAAAGTGCCCGTGGAACTTGAGGAACTTGCTGCGACCGGTGTAGAGACGCGACAACCGCAGCGCCATTAGCGTCGCTTCGGTGCCGCTCCCGGTGAACCGCACTCGCTCTGCGCTCGGGATCAGTTTGCGAACGAGTTGGCCCCACTCGATCTCCGCATCGTGACACGCGCCGTGGTGCGTGCCACGCGCCATCTGTTCTTGGACCGCCTTCACCACATCATCGGGACAGTGCCCGAGCAGGTGCGAACCGTGCCCGACGAAGTAGTCGGTGAGCTTGTGGCCGTCCAAGTCCCACTTGTGTGCGCCCTTCGCGTGGGAAATGTAAATCGGGAACGGGTCCATCATGCGCGCGTCGTGCGTAACGCCGGTGGGGAACACGCCCTTCGCGACCTCGAACCGCTGCTTCGATCCCGGGAACGCCGCGGTGTAGCGGTCGGCGAGTGTCTGCGTCGCGGTCGCGGGCATGGGTGTCTCCCAAAAGCGAGCGGGTGCGGTAAAGCTCGTAAACCGTGTTCGCTTAGTGTAGCGAATGCGTTTACCAGGGGGCTTACCCCACCCCGCTCGCCCAACTACTTCGTGTTGAATGGGAGCGTGGACACCTTCTCCTTCAGCACGTCCTCGAACACGGCCGCGTAGAGTTGCGACACTTTTGGCAGGGGGCAGTACGCCAGTATCGCGCGAGCCTGACCCTGGTTGCCCAGCACTCGCCCGCGTTGGTGACGAACACGCGATTGTCGAGCGATCACACGCCGCGTGTGGTCGGTTCCCAGATGTACTTGTGCATCTGCAACTGTACCCGCACGCGGTGCAGACCGGCTGCGAGCAACCAACCGACCAGTTCCACCGGCTTCACGCTGCTGAACACGCAACTCACGAGGCACGTGAAGCGATTATCGAGGTGGTGTTCTCGGATCGCGTTCGCGGTCCAGTCCCAGTCCGCGCGCGACGCGATCACGAACTTGATCTGGTCCGTGGGCTTCAGCGCGTTGAGGTTGGCCCATCGGTTGCGGTGGCTCTCGCCGCTGTCGGGACACTTCAGGTCCATGATGATCTGAACTCGCGGATCGACATGGCTCACGTCGTGGGCACCGCTCGTTTCGAGGAGTACCGTCTTGCCCGCGTCGCTCAACTCGGTCATCAGCGGGAATACATCAGCCTGGAGCAGCGGTTCGCCCCCGGTAATTTCGACCAGCGGGCACCCGAAATTGAGCGCCTCCGACAGCACGTCGGCGCGCGTCATCCGCGTGCCTTGATTGAATGCGTGCGGCGTGTCGCACCACTTGCACCGGCTATCGCAGACGGAGGTGCGCACGAACACGCACGGCAGCCCGGCGAACGTGGATTCACCCTGCACACTCAGGTAAATCTCGTGGATCAGCAGTTCGCCCGCAGGCACGTCGCGCAGAAGCGCGACGCGGTGCGCCGCTTCTGCGGGCACGGCGTGTAACGGATGTGGGAAGTTCGGTTGCATGACACCGACCATGATAGCAGGTGGCCTCGCTCGCCCCTAACCGGGCTGAAAACAACGGATCCGATTGTGCCCACAGCGTAGAATTGAGGACGTACATTCCCGCTCAAGAGGTCGCCATGCGCCGCACGCTCATCGCTTTGCTCCTGCTCGCCGTGTTCGCGCCAGGGGCGATCGCGCAGCCGAAGAACGAGGATGTGGGCGCGTCGGTGTACCAGAAGGTGGTTCGCTCGACCGCGTGGGTCCACTCCGACCGCGGGGGCGGCAAGCTCGCGACGGGCACGGGTTCACTCGTGGACAAGGGGCGGCGTCTGGTGCTGACGAACTACCACGTTGTTGGGGGTGTGAAGCACACGACCGTGTACTTCCCGGAGTTCGAGGGGCGGGAGGTGAAGAAGACGATCTCAGACCGGAAGTATTACATCGATCGCGCCGGGAACCTCGGCATTCCGGGCGAAGTGGTCGAACTCGACAAGCAGGCTGACCTCGCGCTCATCCGCCTTGAACGTGTTCCAGCTGGCGCGGTCGAACTGCCTCTCGCGGCCGACAGCCCGGACCCCGGCCAGTCGGTTCACTCCATCGGCAACCCCGGCAAGAGCGGAGCGCTGTGGGTGTACACTCCCGGCAAGGTGCGCCAGGCGTACGGCAAGAAGTGGAAGGCAAAACTCGACGAGCGAACCACGGTCTCGTTCGAGGCGAAGGTGATCGAAACCGATTCGCCCACCAACCCCGGCGACAGCGGCGGGCCGCTTGTCAACGACAAGGGCGAGTTGGTCGGCGTCACGCAGGGCGGCGCGCTGGACGCGCAGTCGATCAGCATCTTCGTGGATCTCTCCGAGGTGAAGCGGCTCATGAACCGGCGTTCGGTTCAGACACTCCGCACGGCCGCGGACCCGCCGAAAGATCCGCCCAAGAAGGATCCGCCGAAGGCTCGCGAGAAGGCGCTGGAGAGCAAGGACGACGGCAAGTTCTTCGGTGAGGCCGCGTGGAAACGGGTCGCGCCCGCCGCGGAGAAACTCAACAAAGAGAAGCACATCGACTTCCTTATCGAGACGGTCATGGTCCCGCCGAAGGGCGACGCGGACAAGATCGCCGCAATGAAACCGGCGGAACGCGAGAAGTTCTTCAAGGACTACGCCGAGGGCCGCTCCACGGAACTGAAGCTCAATGGGGTGTACGTGTTCGTGAGCAAGAAGCCGGCCACGCTGTACGTGTACGTCTCGGACCCGAAAGACTTCCCTCCTGGGTTCGCGAGCAAGTTCAAGGCCGCGCTGCTGACGAGTTTCAAGGACAACAAGTACGACGAGGGGCTGACGAAGGTCATCGACATGGCGATCGAAGCGAAGGGCTTGGGGGAGAAGAAGTGACAACGCCTCAAGGCTTGATGCTGTGCGACGACTTGATCTTCTTCAGTCGTGTATCTGGTGTGGCACGCGCGTCCGGGCTAACGGTGCGCATGGTCCGCACGCAGTCGGAGTTGGTTGCCGCCGCGGGTACCTCAGCGCCCGGCGGCGTCATCGTGGACGTTCACAACCCCGGCCTCGACCTTTCGACGTTGCTCACCGAACTGAATGCAGTATGCGCGACGATGCCGCGAGTGATCGCGTTCGGGTCGCACGTCGAAGCCGAAGTGCTGCGCGCCGCGCGTCAAGTTGGGTGCGACCGCGTGATGCCGCGGAGTCAGTTCGTGAAGGAGTTGGAGGAGAAGATTGGGGAGTGGCTGGGAGGGTGAGCGCGAGGTTCTTGCCCACTCCCGCAAGGGGAGAGGGCAAGAACAAGCCCGGCTCGCCTCGTTCCAACTCACCCGTCCTGATCAGTGTCGCCAGCCCCGCGATGTGCTTGCACCGGTCCCACCGCAAGAACCCCATAAACTCGCACGAAGTGTTTTCGGGCATGCCGACGCGGACGTGGTACAGTTCACCCTGGCCGAGCCTGTGGACCGCGACCCCGCGCCCGCCGATCTCGTACGGAATCTCGCGGAACGTGTAGAACTGGCCCTTACCGTCCTTTTCGATGCAGAACACGCCGACGCCATCCGCGTTCGGCGGATACACGATGCGCACGGTCCGCGTTTTCGGCTGCGCCGTTCCCATGACACAATTCTAAGCGCGCACCACACTGTTCGGCGCGACCCTGTGGGTTACAATTGCTGAACCTCTACCCGCGGAGCACCGGCCATGCGGTTCACGAAGATGCACGGCATCGGCAACGATTATGTCTATGTCGATTGCGTGCGCCAGAAGCCGCCGAGCGACCCGACGGCGCTGGCCGTCGCGGTCAGCGACCGGCACTATGGCATTGGTGCCGACGGCCTCATCTTGATCTGCCCGAGCGAGCGCGCCGACGCCCGGATGCGGATGTTCAACGCGGACGGCTCCGAGTCCGAGATGTGCGGCAACGGACTTCGGTGTGTGGCGAAGTTCGTCCACGACCACGGCATCGCGACGAAGCCGAAGCTCGCGATCGAGACCGGTCGCGGCGTCCTCACGGTCGAACTCGAAATTAAGGGCGGCAAGGCCGAGCGCGTTCGCGTGAACATGGGCGAACCGATCCTTGAGAGCGCGAAGATCCCGACGACGTTACCGGGCGACCCACCAGTGAACGTTTCCCTCCTGGTTCCTCCGACTGCGTTTCGGGTGACGTGCGTGTCGATGGGCAACCCGCACGCGGTAATCTTTGAACAGGCGAACGAGAACCTGCTCGCCCTCGAAGACCGCGACCTCGTCGTTGAGTTTGGTCCGGCGATCGAGAACAATCGTGTGTTCCCGCGGCGCATCAACGCGCACTTCGTGAAGGTGCATTCGCCCAACGAAGTGACGATGCGGACCTGGGAGCGCGGCAGCGGGATCACGCTCGCGTGCGGTACCGGGGCGTGTGCGGTGTGCGTCGCGGGCGTGCTGACCGGGCGCACCGGGCGCAAGCTGATCGCGCACCTGCCCGGCGGCGACCTCGAACTGGAATGGTCCGAAGCCGATAACTGCGTGTACATGACCGGCCCGGCCACCGAGGTGTTCACCGGCGAGTGGCCGAGCGCGTGAGTTCCACCCCCACCTCATCGCCCGATCGCGGCTACGTCATCCCAGCTCGGCTATGGTCGTGGCTCGGCACGTCATGGGCCTTCGCTGGGCTGCTATGGCTGATCGTCCTCGTCGTCGGCGCGACGTTCACGTACCGCGCGCTCAGTTGGTTCGACAACTCTCCACTTCTTCCCACTGAGCGACATCGCGCTGACGGCAACGGCGGGCATGCGCAAATCGACTTCGGCGGGCAGTGGCTCATGGGCCGCATGCTCGTCACCGGGAACGGGCGCGAACTCTATCACCGGCAGCGGCAGTGGCAGGTGCTGCGCGCCGGCTACCCCGACGCGGCCGAGGCGCCGTCGCAGCGCAACGGGCTGGCCGTGCCGCGCCACCTGACAACCTCGACGCGCCCCGACGACACGCTCAACCACGACGCCGACAACCTGATGGGTTGGTTCATGGGGTCCGACCCCGCGACGGAGTGGAAGACCGTGGGCGGCGCGTCAGTCGCGCCACTCGCGCAACCGCCGACCGTCAATCCGTTCGTGGCGCTGGCGTTGGAACAGCACGCTTCTGACGTGGTCACGCCGGAGATCGTCGCGAAGGTGAATGAGCCGTCCATCGGCGGGCCGCTGTACCCGCCCGTTCACGCCATCTTCTACGCGCCGCTCGGCCTTATCGAGAACCCGCAGCACGCGTACCGCGCGTTCCAGGCGTTCAGCCTTTTCGTGATCCTGCTGTGCGGGCTGGGAGTGAAGGTACTCACGCGGGGCCGCGTCTGGTGGTCGGTCGCGACACTGTGCATTCTGGTGTTCCCCGGCACGCGCGGCGCGCTGGACCTGGGGCAGAACCCGACGCTCTCGCTCTGCATCCTCATCTGGGGCTGGGCGTTGACGAGTCGCGGGTACCCCGTGGCGGGCGGGATGGTGTGGGGGCTATTCGCGTTCAAGCCGGTCTGGGCGATGTCGTTCTTCCTCGTGCCGCTTCTCATGCGTAAGTCGCGCGTCTGTGTCGCGATGGTTATGACAGGCGCGATGTTGGGGGCGCTCACGCTCCCGTTCGTTGGGCTGGAGACCTGGTTCGAGTGGCTCAAGGTCGGGCAAGAAGCGGCCGCGCTGTACAAGGTGAACGACAACTGGATTCATCTGAGTCGCGACCTACACGGCATCCCGCGGCGCGCGCTGTACGACTTCACCAAGCCGGAGAGCGCACGCGAGACGCCGCTGGGGAACGCGCTCGGGTGGGTGCTGTGGGGAGTCGTGTTCGGCGGAACGGTGCTCATCTACCTGGCGCGCGGCGACCGAAAGCGAATGACTGGGCTGAGTGCCGGGTTCCTGTTTCTCGGTGCGTATCTCACGTGCTACCGGTTCATGTACTACGACGTGCTGCTCGCGGCGGCGGCGCTGGCGATACTGATGGCCGAACCGCGGCGGTTCCTTCGCACCGGCGTGTTTGGGCTGACCCTCGGCGACCCCGACCCGCGTGTGCCTTCGGATCGCGAACTGCTCCCGCTGCCGGTGCCCCCGAAGCCGTTCGGCGCGCGGATGCTCGGCTATGTGAACTCGTTCCCGTTCACGATCCTGATGATGCTCTACCTGTTGGAGAACTCGCTGAGCGGAATGAATCTCGAAGCGACGGTCGGGTTCGGCTACTACGCGTCCCATGCGACCGAACCCGGAGGCAGCGGCACCACGCCACGCGTTCTGACCGGCACGAACGTGAAACACCCGCTCGACACATTTCTGCTGCTCGCGCTTTGGGTGTGGTGCGCGTGGCGCGTACTGCGCGGTGACGAGCGAAGGGAAGACGCTTCGTAGCGTTATCAGGTGGGTCGAACACATCCGGCGCGAACCTCGCGCCCACGCCGCGCATCTCTCCTGACGAATCCGTCCTCGGGGTGTGGTGGATGCACGTGACTTCGCGGAGGTCATAGACCAGGTTCGATTCCTGGCGGGGACATCTTCAGCAGAGACGTCGATGGCCAGGGAAGTGTTCTATCGTCAGTGCCGATTGGTCAAGCGCGTCGGAACGGGCGAACTGGTTCTGGTGTCGTGGATCCCCGAACCGTACGCGACGGCAGGCCGCGTTGTGAAGTTGCGCGAGAATGGCGCGTGGGATGACGGCTGGGTGGTGCTTGGGGCCGGCACGCGGCGCCTGCGGGCCGATGAAGTGCCGGACTTCCACGTGTTGAGCAAGTCGCACCTGCGGGCGACCGGCGACGCCGAAACCGCACCGAAGGGTTGACGCGGCACTGAGCAACAATGACGCCGACCGACGGGTCGGGCGGGCGCCTGCAAAGCGCCCGGTGTGGGTTCAACTCCCAACGGCGTCTCTGGCTCGCTTCGCGAGCAGTGCGAGTGTGAGTGGCAGACAGTGAAGACCAGAACCTTGATGGCCTTGGTCTTCACTGTTTTGCCACTCACACTCACACTACTTCAGCTCGGTCCGCTTCTTGGTGATGAGCGCGAGCAACTCCTTGTGCGGGTCGGCGAACTTGGCCAGCCCTTCGCTCATCAGCGTCTCTTCCAACTTCTTCATGTCCACCTTCGCGTCGATGTCGGCGAGCACGTCGGCCGGCGGGAGTTGATCCACCTGCTTGGTGAACATCCGGCCAGACTTCTGCACGTCCTCGTTTGTCTTCGGCGGGTTAGTCTCGATGTCCGAACCCGCGAGCGCCTCGACGTACTTCCACGCGGGTGGCGTGCCGCCGTCTTTCATCTTCTTGGTGCCGGTGCTCGCGAAGATCATTTCCTGGTTGCGCGCCAGACCCTTGTTGGCCCAGAAATCCTTGTTCATCTTCCAGATGCGCTTCGCGTTCACGATCCCGACCAGCCCCTGCGCGGCGGCCGAGAGGTTCGCGACGTGCGTTTCCGTGTACACGTCCACGCGGCTCACGAAGATGCTGTAAACGGTCTTCACGTTCTGCTTGTCGGTGCGGCGCTGCACCGCGCGATACACGGCGTCGCGTGCCAGGATGTACTGGCGTTCGCTGAAGATGAGCGTGATGTTCACCGCGACTCCAGCCGCGACCAACTCCTCGATCGCGCCGAGGCCGCCCGGCGTGGCCGGCACCTTGATCATCCGGTTCGTGTGCCCGGCGGACCACTTCTTGCCGAGCCGGATGTACTCCGCCGAACGTTGCTCGGTGTTCCGCGTCTGTGCCTTGTCTTCCAACAAGGGGTCGAGTTCAAAGCTCACCCACCCGTCGTCGCCCTTGGTGTTGGCCCACACGCCGGTGAACACGTCTTGTGCGTTCTTCACGAGTTGGTTGGTCATCGCCCACGCGACGGCTTCATCGTCGTGCCCGGCCGCGAAGAACGTCTTCATGTCGGCGTCGAACCGACCGGTCTTGAGCAGGTCCGAGATGATGATCGGGTTCGAGGTGGCGCCGGTGGCGCCTTGTTCGCGGTTCGACTTGATGAGGTCCGGGTCCACGGAATCGAGCCACAGTTTGGTGCCGGAGGCGGCCAGCGATTGCAGCGAAGTCATTTGGTGCTCTCCAGAATGGTGGGTTGACAGCGCAAGGAGATTATACGGGCAAACGGGCAAAGCGATCGGAAGTTTAGGGGTGCCGTCACCAGGGGCTTCCGCCCACTGGCTAAGAACGGCTTTCTGTCTTCAGCCCTGGAAGGGCGGCTGTTCGTAGCCGTGGGCGTAAGCCCCTGGTGACGAGTTGCTTCTACCAGTGGCTGATTGGCCCGGCGGGCACCGCGATTTGCGCCTGTTGCGTGTCGTACTCGGTCCAACCGTCGGGCGCGGGTCCGCTAGCGAACGGCGCAATGATCTCTTCAAACTCCGTGAGGCCCGAGAGCATCACGAGGCGCTGCTGCACTTTCTTCGGGAACCGCAGCGCCTTCGTGTACCACGTCGCGACCTTGCGGAAGTGAACGCAGCCGTACTTCTCGCTGCCCTTCCATTCGACGAGGCGGCGTAGGTGAAGACGCATGAACGCGAGGCGTTCGGCGTATGTGCCGCGCGGCCCGGGGTCGCCGGTGCGTACCCACGAATCGAACTGCCGGAACACCCATGGGTTCGCGAGCGCGCCGCGCCCGATCGCGATTCCGTGACAGCCGGTGTCGCTAATCATGCGGGCCGCGTCCGCGACCGAGCGCACGTCGCCGTTGCCGAACACCGGAATCTTCTCCACGGCTTCGACGACGCGTCGGATCCCGTCGTGGTTCACGCCGCCAGCGAAGCCCTGCTCGCGTGTTCGGCCGTGAATCGTGACCGCCGTGACGCCGACCTTCTCGAACTCGCGAGCGAAGTACGGCGCACTCAGATTGTCGTCGTCCCAGCCGAGCCGCATTTTTACGCTGACGGGAACCTGCACCGCTTCGACCACCTGTCTGACCAGATCAACGGTCGCGCCGGTGGTATCGCACATCATGGAGGAACCGCCGCCGGTCTTGACGACCTTCCGCACTGGGCAGCCCATGTTGATGTCGATGCCGTCGGCGAGTCCGCGTTCGACGAGCCACTTCGCGGCGCCAACCATCTCGTGCGCCTTCGAGCCGAAGATTTGCACAAAGAGGGGCCGTTCGGCGGGGCTGGTGGCGAGCAACATCATCGTCTTCTGGAGGCCATCGACGATGGCGCGGGCGTTGACGAGGTCGGTGGTACAAAGCCCGACGCCGCCAAGTTCGCGAATCGAGAGCCGAAACGGGAGGTTGGTGTATCCCGCGAGTGGCGCAAGGTTGAACCGCGACGCCAGCTTGACTGTCCCAATGGCCAAGGCGTCTTTGTAGAACGCCGGCGGTTGCGGAATGATGGCGGGTTCGGTCGTCATGTGGTTAACTTACAGCAGGAATGCGTACTCGCGTAGCCGCGACGCGAAGCGGAGCGCGCCACCGAGGGACAGACGATGACGGAAGGAGAGTGGTTCGCCTCAGTTGATCCAGAGGCCATGCAGGGGCACATGCAGAGCCATAGCGTGCCATATCGACGCCGCCAGTTGTTCATCGTCGCGTGTGGTGACACGATCTGGAATGCATGACCTTTGAATCCCGAGAGACGTTCGAGGCGCTGAGCCAGACAGCCGAAGGGAAGGCCAACCGGAAGCACAAGAAGCGGTTAACGGAGTGTGAGCCGCTCACGGCGTGGCTGGGCTGGGTTCTTCGGGCATCTGGGCACTCTCGGGCGGTCTATGAGGCGAGCGCGGCCCGCGCTCGAGAGCTGTTTGGCAACCCGTTTCGTCCCATCTCCTTCTCGTCGTCGTGGCGCACGGACACCGCGGTTCTGCTCGCGCGGCAGATGTACGACTCTCGCGACTTCAGCGCGATGCCGATACTCGCGGACGCGCTCCAAGATGCTGGCTGTGATAACGACGACATCCTTTCGCACTGCCGCGACGCGACGCGGGCGCACGTTCGCGGGTGCTGGGTGATAGACCTCCCTCGTGCTGGGCAAGGCGTGAAGAACCGCGGCTTTTCGGCGGGGGGACTCCCCTCTTGGCCGTGCGGGTGCGATAATACCCCGCGTGACTGCGGTTCGCCCGCCGCGGTCCTGGTTCTACCCACCCCCGCGTTGCCCGTTCGCACCCACTCAAGGAGACACGTTCGTGACTCACCCGTTTCGCACTTTCGTCGGCTGCGCCGCGTTGATCGCCGGCCTGTGGATTGCCGGCAGCCCCGACGCGCCTGCCGGCACGCCGGACCTGCCGAAAGACTCGTACAAGAAGGCCGCCGACGCGGACCTCAAGTTCCTCCAGACCCGACTCGACGACCTTGCCAAGGCGGAAGAGCCGTTGCCACGGTCCGCGAAGCCGGCCCTCGCCGCGACCTTGATCCTCGCTGTTTACGCCGACGTACTAGGCGATGCGGCGTTCAAAGCCGACGTGCTCAAGGTTGGTGAGGCGGTGAATGCGAAAGATTTCAAGGGGGCGGCGGCGCTGGCCAAGAAACTTACGATCAAACCGGGCGCCGGCAAGGCCGGCGGCGATCTGCCCAAGTTCGCCCCGTATGAGAAGGACAAGATCGACAAGGACGTGACGTATCTGCCGACCACGATGAAACTGTTCAGCAATACGCAGGTGCTCAAGACACCCAGCGGCCTGAACATCGAAAAGGATCTGAAGGACTGGACCGCGAAGGGCAGCACGGTGAAACTCGACCTCGCCGCGGTGGAACTGCTCGCGGTGCGCTCCGCCATCATCAACGAGTTCGCGTTCCACAACCCGAACGAGAAGGCCCGTAACAAGCCGGCCAACGAGAAGGAGTGGAAGGATCTCAGCAAGCAGTCCGTCGATCTGAGCAAGGAGATCATCCTCGAGGCGACGAAGAAGACTCCGGACCTGAAGGTGCTCCGCACGAAACTGACGCTTCTGGAAGGCGCGTGCACCAACTGCCACGGCAAGTACCGATTTGACGATTGACCGGAAACGGCGCCGGAATACCGTCGGTCAGACGGCGGAGTTGTTGGCCGAAGGCGAGCAGTTGAATCGGTGGGCCAGGCGCTTGCCGTTTACGTCAAGGGCCTCGAGGATTTCGTTGACAGGCAGAGTGGGGATGTTGTTAGCGATGGCCCAAGCCAAGACGTCGAGATTCTCGCCGCCGGCCTTGAGTTGGTTCAGGATGAGGTTTAGCAGTTCGGTCTGGTTCTGGAACTCGCGGAGGAGAAGGCCGAAGTCGCGGCCGGTGAGTTCGATCCAGAAGCATTTGCCCTGAAGGTGCTCCACCCACCGCGCCCGCAGATAACCCGTCCAGTGGTCCTGTACCCAGCGGCTCACGCACCCCTCACCGAGGTCGTACCCGGCCTTCTCGCTTTCCAGCCAACGGTATTTGTTCTCTTCCTCGATACAATCGTGGTGGACGCTTCTCATAACCTTGACAGCATTCGAGAGAGGAGGGCAGATGTTCATGGGCAGCACTTTACGGGGCGCAGACGAATGCGGTTGAGTGGGCCCGGCACGAACCGGGTCACGTCTCGAAGAGGGTGCCTTCTCGTCGGTGTGAACTAATCAAGTCGTAGTCACAACATCTTTTAGCGGGCCAGGTAGCCGCCATCCACGAAGATCGTCTGGCCGGTGACGTAACTCCCGGCTTCACTGCACAACATCAGAACCGGACCGACCAGTTCGCCCGGTTGCGCCCAGCGTCCGAGGGCCGTGCGATCCGCGAACGCTTGCTTCTCCGGGTTCGACAGCACCGACATTGGCATATCGGTCATGAACGGCCCTGGCGCGATGCAGTTCACCGTCACGCCGAACGGCCCCAAATCGAGTGCGCTCGCGCGTGCCATGCCAATCAGCGCGGCCTTTGTCGCGGAGTAGACGTTCCGCTTCTCCTTCGACACCTGCCCCATGATCGACGAAATGTGAACCACGCGACCCCACCGCCGTTGTTTCATCTGGGGGGTGAGTTCACGCGTGAGGGCCATCACCGAACTCAGGTTCACTTCGAGGACGCGGTCCCACGTCTCGTCTGTAATGGCGTCGATCGCTTGTGGCGCGTTCATCCCGGCGTTGTTCACCAGAACGTCAACTCTTCCCATCTTCTCTAACGCGAACTGGGCGAGTTTCTTGACATCCTCGCGAACGGAAACGTCGGTCACGCAGTACGCCCCGCGGCGCCCGGTCCCGGCCAGAATCTCATCGAGTGCGGCCTTCAGTTCGTCTTCATGGCGGCTTGCGATAACGACATCCGCTCCGGCCTCGGCGAACCCGCGGGCCATTGCCTTGCCAAGCCCCTTGTTACCGCCGGTCACAAGGGCAACACGACCGGTCAGGTCGAAGAGATTGGCGGGCACGGTGCCTCCCCACGCGTGTGCAGTTTGTGTGCAAGTAATCTAGCAGAGTGCCCGGATTCGCTGCAAGTGAAAAGTGTCACAAGTGGGGAAAGTTGCGAGTGACAAGTTGCGAGGCGCGAGTTGAAAAACAACAGTCCGCGAGTCTGCTGTCTTGGCTTTGGCTCGGAACTCGCCACTCGCAACTCGTGATTTTACGGAACGCTGATCTGGATCTGCCCCTGCTTGCGGAGTTTGGCGATGAGTTCGGCGCGGAAATCGTCGGTGTAGGTGTCGAGTACGTCGGTCGCGGCCTTGTCATAGGTGCTGGGAGTGCCGGGTTTTCGGTCCGTGACCTGGAGAATGTGGAGGCCGAAATCGGTTTCGACCACACCGCTGAGTTCGCCCGGCTTCAGGGCGAACGCGGCTTTGGCGAAGGCTTCATCTACCAACCCGCCCTTGCGGTAGAGGGTGCCGATGTCGCCGCCGGTCGGACCACTCGGGCAGTGCGAGTGCTTCTTCGAAGCGGTCGCGAAGTCGAGTTTCCCGGCCGCGAGTTCCACGCGGATCGCTTCGAGCTTTTCTTTCGCTGCCGCTCGCTCGACAGGCGTCGCGTTCTTGCCTGCGCGAAGGACCACGTGACGCACCTTCACCTCGACGCGGTCGAAGTGATCCTTGTTCGCGTTGAAGTACGCCTTGAGTTGCTCCTCGGTGGTGTTCGACTTCACGTAGCCGGTGAGCTGCATCGCTGTTGTCCACGATTCCTTCACCTGCGATTCCGTCTGCCCGGTTTCCTTGTAGAAGTCCGCGAGCGACTTGCCTTCCTGCTTCAACTTCTCCGCGAACGCCTTGAGTTGTGCGTCGATCTCGGCCGGTTCGACCTTCGGCCCGTTCTTGCGGAGGAACTGCCGCAGGAGCAGGTCATCGACCATGTCGGACAGGACTTCGATCCGCATCTGGCGCTTCTGTGCAGCGGTCAGTGGCGTGAGCGGGAGTGTGTTTTTCAGAATGACATCGACTTCGGCGAGCGTGATCGACTCGCCGTTAACGGTAGCGGCGACGTTCGCGCTCGGCTGTTGAGCGAGTGCGAATGTAGCGAGGACGAACGCGGTGAGCGCGAGTGGGGAACGCATGACGACCTCCTTGCATGACGAAACGCGACCGTATAGCCCGTTCACGTGGTGGTCGCAACCCGGTTTTTCGGTCCGCCGATTGTTACTGAACGGCGGCGCGGTACGATCTGTCTTGTTTACTGCGCCCGTTCTCGGAGTTACTCATGCGCCGCACCGTCGCGTTCCCCGTGTTGGTTCTTGGGCTGTTGTTCGCGACGGGGTGCGGTGGGGATAAGACCGCCCCAGTCGAGGGCTTGGTGGTGTACGCCGACGCACCCGATACACCGGCTACCGATCTGGTTGGGTACGCGATTACCTTCGAATCCGATGGCGTCGGGAACGCGCCGGCAAGCGCGACCGGGACGGTTGAGGCTGATGGCACCTTTCGGGTCAGCACTTTCAAGGAAGGGGACGGTGCGCTGAAGGGCAAGCAGAACGTCGCGATTACCCCGCCGATTCTGAGGAACGGGGCGAAGGCCCCGTCGAAGATTCTGCCGAAGTATCACGACCTGCGGACATCCGGGTTGGAGGCGGACATCGGGCCGGAAACGAACCGCGTGAAGCTGACGGTCGAGCGGGTAGGGAAGAAGAAGTGACCCGTATCCGCGTCAGTAATCGACGGTGATCACCTCGCCGTCCTTGCGGTGCGCGAGCCGGGCCAGGTTGGTCGCGTCGATGGACACGGTCAGCGCCTTCACGCTGCCGTCGCCCATGACGAACTGGCACACGCCGGTGTGGTAACTTCCGAACTGGCCGGAGCCGGTCGGGCCGCGGGCCAACAGCGCCCCGGTCCCCGCCTGCTTGAACGAACTCCCGTGGTCGCCGTTGTAGATGGATGAATCGACACCGGTCCCGAACTGGAAGTTAGGGATGTGCTTTTCGCCGACGAATAGGGTCTGGCTCAGTCCGTCGAGGATCGACGTGAATCTGAGAGGCGACCCTTTGTACCAGAACGGGCCGTTCGCCGCGGTTGCGTCGGTGGTGTTGTTCATCCCCACGAAGTAGTCAACGGTCCCGTTTGTGTTGCCGGCGTTGGCCGCGTAATCGCCGCACGCACCGGGGATGTGTGGCCCGGCCGCGTTTGCTTGATCGACGTCCCCCGCGGTGCTGACCGCGTTCCCCGAACTGGCCGACCGGCGCGACGGGCAGAGGTACGTCGGCACGGTCTGGGTGCGGACGGCTGCAACCTGCGAGTAGTACGGTTGCGACAGGTTCCACTGGGCGAACAGGTTGGCCTGTTCGAGGTACGGCAGTACGATCACCGCCCATGTCTCGTAGGTGTCGAGCCGGCTGTAGGGGATCGAGCCTACTGTGTCGTGGTAACCGTGAACCGCCAGCCCAATCTGCTTGAGGTTGTTGGCGCACTTCATGCGTGCTGCGGCTTCACGTACCTTCTGCACAGCGGGAAGCAACAGCCCGATCAAGATCGCAATAATCGCGATCACCACCAGCAACTCGATCAGCGTAAAACCGGACCAAGTCCCGCGGCGCGGGCGCATGAGACGGCGTGCCATGGAACGGACCCCGGCCTGGAGATGAGGTATGATCTGATTATCTGACGCGGCCTCGGTTCGGTCAACCTGTAACTCGCGTGTGCCGTGCCCTCGTGGGCCAACGCATCCGCGTACTTGAGAGATTCTGGCGCTTTTCCTCTGGCGTTCGCCGATACCCGACGCTATTCCCCCCGCCACACCAAAACCAGTTCGCACCGGTCCGCAGGCACGGAGGTTATCCATGCGCAAGAAGGCGCTGTTGGGGGTCAGTCTGGCGCTGTTCGCGGGGGGCACGGCGATGGCGCAGTTTGCATCGGATCGCCCTTCGGTCGGAATCCCGATGGCGTCACTTGGCACGCCGATGGTGCCGACGGCGCTTCCGCCCGCTCTCTCGCCGGTCACGCCGACTTCGCCATTTCAACCCGTGACGCCGGCGGGCTATACGGGCACCGGCTACGTGCCGCCGACGAGCGGTCTACAGCCAGCCCCGGTTGCGCCCGCAAGGCCCGCGCCCGTGCCGCTCCCCTCGAGCCTGGAGATCAGGACCGCGCTCGGGGCCGATCACCCGTGGCTACTCAAAGCGGAACACGGGCCGTACTTCATCATGGTGAAGAGTTACGTCCGCCCCGCGAAAGGCTCGGTGGCCGCAGTCGAGGACAAGGGACTGAGCGCGCGCGAACTCGCCGAGGGACTCGCCGCCGAGATCCGCGATCTGTACCGTGTTCAAGCGTTCCTGTACGAGTATGTCTCGGAGGAACGCAAGGCCGAGATGCGGCAGATTGCCGCGGCCCGGCAGAAGGCCCAGACTTACTACGCGCAACTCGATGCGATGCGGCAAAAGAGCCAACTCCAGGGAATGGAGTTCATGCAACCGGACAACACGCTCTACGTGAAGACGCACAACCACCGCGACCAGATTGGCGTTCTGGTCGGCGGCTTCCAGACCGAAGTTGACGCGACGAAGGCGCTGGCGAAACTGAAAACGTGGTCGACACCGAAGAACGAGGTACTGCTCGACAAGGGACTGATCCTCAGCGCCCAGGCCGGTAGCACCAACGTGGTTCAGACTGCGGCGATCAACCCATACGCGACCGCGTTCGTGGTGCCGAACCCGGCGATCGCGCGGACCGGACAGGTTCAGCGGGGACTGGACCCGTTCATTGTGAAACTCAACGAGGGGCAACCGTACAACCTTCTCAAGGCAACGAAGGGATGGACGCTCGCGGTGAAGTCGTTCACCGCGCCGGTCGAGATCGTGAACAAGGACTCGGATACGAGCCTGATGCGGAAGATGGGTTTCGGCAGGGGCGCCAACGTGCTCGCGGCCGGTGCGGAGCAGGCCGAGTCGCTGGCGAAGGCGCTGCGTCAGATTAAGGGGCAGCAACTGGAAGCATTTGTGCTGCACACCCGCAACTCAAGCCTCGTTACAGTCGGTCAGTTCGACGGCCCAGACGATCCCGCGCTACTCGCCGCCAAGAAATACCTGACCATCATGACGGTGAAGACAAGCGAGGACGAGCCGGGGAAGCGACCTGTCATGAACGCGCCAACCTCACTGTTCGACAAGCTCGTGCCGATGCCAGTCCCGAGACCATAACGGCAGATCCTCTTGGATTGTGGCATGAACGAGGACGTGTACAGCGTTCGCCCCGAAGGGGCGATACGCTAAACGTGATCTCTGCTCTCACGACTATCACATCCGCCGCAGGACGCGCCACAGCGCCAACCCGCCGACGACGAGCGCGACGGGCACGCCGTAGTACACCGCTCCGTGCCACCACGGGGTGACCACCACGTCGCGCGTCGTGATAATGATGATCGGCGGGCGCGCGACAGGAGTCTGGTCCGCGGCTTTCTCGAAGTACACCTCGTCGGTGCCCGGGCGCGGGGATGAGCGGTCCTCGTACTCGGTTAGCCACCAACCCTCGGGCGCTGGCGGTGTGCGCGAGATCAGTTTCCCATCCGGCCCTGGCGCACTCGCGAGCGCAGCGAGTCGGAACGCTTCGCTCTGGCGGTTGCTCTCGACCGGACCGGACCACACTACCTGCCCCGGCCAAGTCTTCGAGCCGTCACCGAGTTTGGCCGCGAACCGCGCCGGCGCCGCGAGGAACACACGCAGCGTGCGCGGCAGCGGGCCACCCGCGGGTGCTTCAGCCACCGGTTCGCGGTACGGGTAGACCGGTTTCTCTGCGGTGAACGACATGCGGATTGGCTTGGCACGCAGGTCATACCGGCCCGGCCCGCTGACACGCTTCGCGTCAGTCGCGATCTTGAAAGCGGTCATGCACCACTGGTCTTCCACGTACCGTTCGAGCCACTTCGCGAGCGCGGGCGACGACTGATAGCCGTGCTTCGCGAGCCACTTGGTCAGTTCGGCCGCCCCGGTCGCGGCATCCTCACCACCGCGACGGAACATCAGCACGGTCGCGTCGTAGTCGCCCACGCGCTTCTGCTCGAGAACTTCCACACCGCCTTTCGGTGCGAGCGCCGCTGATTTTTCTTCCGCGCCGGACGGCGCACTCGCTGTTGGCATCTCGCGGCGCAGGCCAGCGCATCCCAGGCCGAACTCCCGCTCCACCTCGCGGACCACTTCGCGGTACACGTACTTCGCGGTCGTCACCGACGCGAGTTCGTTGAACAGGTACTCATCCGCGACTTCCAATTCGGGCCGATTCGGGGTCGGGACGAGGAACCCGAAGTCGGCGCTGGTGCCGGCGAACGTTGCGCGGCGGATGAAGTGTTCGGTCTTGGTTTTCTCGTCCCACACGATGTACGCGGCCTCGTCCGAGACATCGACGCGCTCACCGTGGTGCGGCGCGACCCCGCACCCGGTGGCGTCGTTGGCGCGGCTTACGAAGCAGAGTGCCGCCACGAGCAGAACCAGCGCGAAGGGCAAGCGGGTCATCAGTCCTCTCCGGTAAGGCGCAACGGGATGAACAGCGGTTCGTGGTCCACGTCGTCGCCGTGGCACCCGTGCGCGAACAGCGGCAGCGCGAGCGCGAACAGCCAGAAAATCAGAGGACAGAGAGCAGAGAGCAGAGAGCAGAGCAGCAACGCGCGACCCCTGCTTGGCTGTCCTCTGTCTTCTGTTCTCTGTCCTCTGTTCTCTGTCTGCTGATTCTTCACTTCTTGTCCTTCCCCTTCAAGTGCGCATCGAGGAAGTTCACCGCGGTGTTGACGCTCTTCGTGAGTGCCCGGCCGTTCCATCCGTGGCCCTCGGCAAACAGCGTGATGAGTTCGGAGGTCGCGCCCGCGTCGCGGAGCTTCTTGTGCAAAGACTCCGAGTGCGTAACTGGCACGACGACGTCGAACGTGCCGTGGAACATCAGTACCGGCGGCGCGTCCTTCGAGACGTAGGTGACCGGTGACGCATTTTTGTAAACCTCCTTGTCGGTTTTCGCCTTCTTGCCGAACACCGGCACGAGGTAGGCATCCTGGATCGCCTCCGTGGTGTACAGCGTCAGGTCGGTCGGGCCGAAGAAGTCCACCACACACTGCACGCGGGAACTTTCCGAGGTGTTCGCGCCCACGTCCCAGCCCTCGACCTTGTCGGCGAGGCCGAGCAGAAGCGCGAGATGCCCACCGGCCGAGAACCCGGCCGCGGCGAACTTGTCGCGGTCGATGCCGTAGTCTTTTGCGTTGGCGCGCAGGAACCGCACCGCGGCGCGTGCGTCTTGGATCTGCGCCGGGAATGGGTGCTTCGGCGCGAGCCGATAGCCCACCGACGCGACCACATACCCGCGTGCCGCGACCTCTTCGATCATGCTCGGGCCGATCTTCCCGTCCTTGCCCTTGTCCCCGATGGACAGGTCTTTCCGGCTACCGCCGATCCACGCGCCGCCGTGCAACAGAACGATACACGGGTACGGCCCGCCCGCCTTCGGCATCGCGATGTCGAGGTAGAGTTTCTCCTTCTCGATGGTGTCGTACAGCACGTTCTTTTCGGACTTGACCGCGAGTGGGGTTGCCGTTGGGGGGTGCGGTGCGGTCGCGAGCGGCAATTCGGCACCGGGCAGGGTCGCCAGCGCGAGTAGTCCGACCGCCAGTGCAATAACGGGGCGAGTCATCGGGGGTTCTCCGACACAATGAATGAATTTGAGTATTCTACTCGCCGCTCGCGGTCTTGCGCCGCGTGAATCCGGCAGCACAACCGGGAGGTGAAGCGATTACCGTAGTCATAACGCTCCGCGTGATGACTACGCTGCGTTAAGCGATACCGTGTTGCTCGGATCGCACCTGTACCGAGAAGGCGACATCACGCGGAGCGTGATGACTACTTTGAAGACCGCGCAGTAAGCGTGGGAACGAGCGGACGGTGAGGGTCTTGTAGGTCTACTTCTTGATCAACTCCAGTGCGATCAGCTTCTCCTTGCCGCGCACGTAGAGCAAGCCGTTGCTGATGACAGGCGACGCCCAGCACGGGTATTCGAGTCCCGGCACCTCGTACTTGGAGACCTCGTCGTATTTGGTCGCGTTCACTTTGAGCAGCGCTAGGTCGCCGTACTCCGACAGGCTGATGAGGTGGCCGTCCACGAGCGTGAGACCGCAGCGTTTGGTGCGCTTCTGACGCCATTTCACGTCGCCGGTCGCGAGTTCCACGCACCGAATGTCGCCGTCTTCCGTGTGCCGCCCGCTGCTGCCGTACACGAACCCGCCGACGTGGATCGGCGTGTTCCAGTGGCACATCAGCGACTGATCGCCCGCGTCCTTGTCCTTGTCGGTCCACAGTTCCTTCACCTTGCCGCCCTTCAGGTCGAGGAACGCGCTGCCTACCCCATAGCACTCGGTAAGGAGAATCTTGTCCCCGATCACGACGGGGTTGCTCGCGTTCACGCTCTCTTCGGGCTTCGAACGCCACTTGTAGTGGAATTGTGTCTTGCCGGTCTGCGGGTCGAAGCCCATCAGCCCGCCGCGTGCGAAGTACAGTCCGGTCTTCTTGCCGTCGATGGTCGTGATGATGGGGCTTGAGTAGCTCGAAAGCTCGTCGCCGGTCGCGTACTTCACGGCACCGGTCTTCTTGTCGAACGCGACGAGCGCGGTACCGTTCGGCTTTGCGTCGCGGAGGTCCGCCGGACGCGGGCCTTTCTCGCTGCCCCCGAGGGGCAGGATGAGCAGGTCGCCGTCGATCACGGGCACGCTGCCGGCCCCGAAAAAGTTCTGGTGGAAGAAGTACTTTGTGCGCGTGTCGAACTTCCACATTTCTTTCCCCGTGGCGACGCTGACGCAGCACAGCACACCGTCGGGACCGTAGAGGTACACGCGATCGCCGTCGACGAGCGGGCACGCGCGTGGGCCGGGTTCGTAGCCGTAGCGGTCTTCGTAGTCGGTGGGGTACTCGTACTTCCAGAGCGCTTTACCGGTGGCCGCTTCGCGCGCGGTGAGCCGGATGTTGTCGCCAAAACGGTCCGCGTGGAACAGCTTCCCGTCGGCGGTGACTGGCGGGGCGAAGCCGATGCCCAACTCGCATTCCCATACCTTCCTTAAGCCCTTCGCGGGCCACGGGGTGATGATGCCTTTCTCGCTGGAAACACCGTCGTGCGTCGGCCCGAGGAACGTGGGCCAGTCGCTCGCAGAGAGTGTGAGCGCGAGTGCGAGCGTGAGTGCGAAGCTAAGCAGGAAGCGCGGCATGTTGGTTGGCTCCGGTGTGAGGAAGTTGAGCGTACACCAGCGCCCGCGAAACAGCAACACCCGCGACGCCGAGACCTACCCCGAAACACTAATTCGCGCTGAATGGCGGCGGGAACGGACGCTCGGCACGCGCGGCAGAGATCCGCAGCGCATCGGCGATTGCGGTCGCACGCCGGTCCGCGTGTGGCTCCGCCAGTAGCGACTGCTTCAGTTCGAGCGGCAGCGGGAGTGCGTACGAGAGCACGTCGCAAACCTGACCCAGTGGCATGTCTCCATCGAAGAGTTCGGTGAGTTGCTGCCTCGCGGACGAGTCGTCGCCGAACTGCGGTAGAACCACCGTGGCCAGGTCGCGTCGCAACCGCGAGAGTAGCGAGAGGTCCGCTGGTGCCGTGTCGCGGAGCAGATCCACACGCGCCGTGCGGTATGGGGAGTCGGAATCCAGCTCCTCGATGATCCGGGCGCGGCTCGTGCCGCGAAGACGCAGGTTGTACTTCCCGTCGGCCAACTTTTCGTGCCACACGATCTGCCCGACACACACGACCGGTTCAATCGCGGGGCGGTCCGAGGGTTCATCTGCGTCCGCTTGGAGCAGTGCCAGAGCGATTAACCCGTCGCCCGCGATCGCATCGGCGGTCATTTGGCGGTATCGCGGCTCGAAGATGTGCAACCCCTGAACAACGTGCGGGAACAACACGAGGTTCGGCAGCGGGAACAGCCGGACCACGCCGGAGAAGTCGCGGAGCGGGTCTTCGGTCATTGGTTAATCCCGCCGAAGAGGAGAGCGGTCAGTGCGTCAACCCGGTACTGAAGCCTTTCCAGGCGTCGCGCGCCATCCACATCCCCATGCCCATGAGCAGCACTGCGCTGATCGTTGGCAAGATGCGGACCCAACCGCCTTCACCGTTTACTTTGCGGCCGGCACGGTGCAACGCAACGACCAGAGCACCCACCAATACTAACACGGCCGATAGCCCAATGCTGAACGCGATCAACAGCGGTAGCGCGAGTGCGAGTTTCCCCGCAGACACCGCGAGCATGAGCAGAAGGACAGCATCGACGCACGGGATCGCGCCAGCACCGATACCGAGCAGCACCACGCGAACCCAACTCAGAGGCGTCTTCGTCGGCGCGAGTTGAATCGCGAGTAATCGCACGCCGTTCGTGTCCGGTTCGCGCGGAGGCACACGGCATTCGGGAATCTTCGGTGGCGCGGCGTGGTTCCCGCACATGTCGCCGCAACCAAACAGGTGGACGTGATCGACTTGTCCTTGAAGCCGGCGCATGAAGAGCCACATCCCGACGAACAACACGAGCAACCCACCGATCAACCCAAGCCAGTGCTGCGCGTCTTGCGGAACGGCTTCGCGGTAACGGAGGTAGAAGATCCCCGCGATGAGTATCACGCTGCCCGTGTGCGCGAACGTGGTGCTGAGACCGAGGAGCACAGCCTGGCGGAACGTGCCCTGTTCGCCAATGAGGAACGCCGCGGCTACGCTCTTGCCATGACCGGGCGCGAACGCATGGAACGCACCGAAGATGGTCGCGGTGAGGAGCAGCATCCAGATGCCGTAGTTCGTTTCAAACAGCGCCTTAGGCCCGCGTTCGAAGAGTAGCGTGCAGAAACTCGTCTCCGGTTTCTCTTCGGTGACGACCGGTTCCGGGGTCGGCTCGGGGGTAGCGAATGGCGGTGGCGGGTCTGGCGGCAGTGGCGGAAGTTTCGGCGCGACGAACGTCGCCGACGCTTTCCTCGCGAGTTCCGCGTCGCCGGTCTTGTACAAACTGGGATCGAGTCGGCGGAGGCGTGCTTCCGGCTCGACAAGGTCTCGCACTTCGAGCGCGGTTTCATCGGGTTTCACCACGAGCCAAACGGCGCCAGAACCGTTCTCGAAGTTGTGGTCTTCAAACGCGAAGTTGTTCTCTGGCCCGCCACCAGCGACACGCCACGGTGCCTCGAACACGAATCGGAACCGGGCGTGATCGCGGTCCTGCTGCACCTCAACCTTCGTGGCGCGGAACGTGAGTTTGGTGCCACCGAGTTTCGCTTCCAGTTTCAGCGCGAGGATCGTCGCCATCTTCTCGGAGTAGCGTTTGCTCACTTCACTGAGTTTCCCGCCCATCTCCTTGATCTCTTCCGGCGTGAATAGCTTTTGGCTGTCGGTGAAGATCGTCCAGAAACTGACGAGGAGGACGTACCGCACCTCAACCTTTTTCGGGTGGAGGCGGACGTCGAGTTCCCGGTCGTAGCGGAAGTTGGGGAGCGGGTGCGCGATCGCTGGCGCGGAAACGAGGAGCAACAGCAGACAGGAGAGTGCGAAGCGAAGCATGAGGGTATTAAAGCAGGAATTGGGGCGACACTCCACCTGTCGGAATGCAAGTTTTGGTTTCAGCCCCGGGGGGGCGTCGGATGGTAGCCAGGGGTACAGGGAGCGCTTCGCGAGCGCAACCCCTGGAAGACGGCGACGAAGAGGGCAGAAGCCCCGGAGGGGCGACGGAACTTCCGCTTTTCACGCCTCGCTCACCAGGGGTTGCGCTCACCTTCGGTTCGCTTCACCTCTGGCTACCATCCGACGCCCCTCCGGGGCTAAAACCAATACCTGATACCACCCCAATCACTTCTTCTTGCAGTAACTCAGCGCCATCAGCGCGTAGCCAGTCACGAGGTTGGGTTCACCTTCCATCCAGCGGTCGGTTTCGTTCACGAAACTGCCGTCGGCCTTCTGGCGTTTCGCGATGGCCGCGATGAGGTCCGCACGCCAGTCGTGCTTCACGCCCTTCGCGTCGGTGAACTCGTCGATACCGAGCGCGTCCATCGTCTTGGCGAACGTGTGGTAGTAGTAGAACAGCCCGCGCTGGCTGTTCGCCTCGGGCATACCGGGGTTGCTCTCGAGCGTGTAGTTCTTGCCGATCCACTCCAGCGCCTTCTTGAGGCGTGCGTCGTCCTTCGCGATGCCGCAGTAGATCATGCTCTTCACGCCGGCGTAGGTCATGCTGCCGTAGCCGCCCATGTCGCCCTTCGTGTCGTCGCTGCGCCGGTTCTCGCCACCGTTGGCCCCGGTGTACGCGAAACTGCCGTCGTTGTTCTTCTCCGCCCACGGCGCGGTGTTGTACTCGCTCTTGAAGTTCTGGCAGCGGCTTACGAACACCAGTGCTTTCTTGAACGCGGGGTCGTCCTTTGGCACGCCAGCCTCTTTCAGCGCCTCGAGGAAGAACGCGGTGTTCGACAGGTCCGGGCGCGACTTGTCGCCCGCGTAGCCGGCTCCGCCGTAGTAGTCGCTGTCGTCCTTCTTCCCGCGGTTCTCGTCCCACTGGTACTCGCGGAGATACTTCGACGCGTTGCCGATCACGGCCTTATATTTGTCACCCTTGTTCGCGGCGTTGAGCGCGAGAATGTTGATGCTGGTGGTATAGTTGATGAGCGTGGCCTTTGCGTCATCGCCCGCGATGTGCCCGGACTTCGCGTTCACCAGCGACTCGACGAACTTCACGCCCTTCGCGACGGGCGCGTCGTCAGGTTTGGTGCCGGTGCGAATCAGTCCAACTACGACGATGCCAGTGACACCTCGGTTCTGTGGTTCCACGCCCCAACTGCCGTCTTCTTTCTGCGACTTCTTCAGGAACGCGCCGGCCTTCTCGACGGTCGTCTTCAACGCGTCCTCTTTCGGCTGCGCCACGGACGATGCCGGGACGAGCGCGGCGGCAGCCGCGAACGCGAACAGGGGCGCGAGCAAAGGCTTCTTCATGGTGGCTCCGCGAGCGAGGGGAAGTTACTCCCATACTACGCTGCAAATATGAAGCCTGAAGCAAAAAGACTGTGGAGCGCGGAGTGGATGTGGGTGTGGCTGGTCACGGCGTGCCCATACGCGAGCAACCCGTGACCGCGCGGCCTGGGATCGTAGACCTCACGCTCCGCGTGAGGTGCGAGTGCTTCTGATCGCGTCAGGACTGTTTGGCTCCTCACGCGGAGCGAGAGGAGTACGTTGGCACTAAAACACCGCACTGGAATCGCCGGGTCCGCGGGGTGCGTCCGGATTCGGGGGCGGCACGCTTGGGGGACGCACGCCGAGCATCGTGGAACGTGGCGCACCCTTCAGACCGGCCATTGGGCCGGGCGTCGGACAGAATTGGTCTGGGTTGGCACCATTCGCCCACAACAGCACACGCCGGGCCACGTCGGCTGCGAGTTTGCTGTTCGACGGCGGGAGTTCGCCAGGGGGCAATCCAAGGTCCAGGCCCAGCAAGTTCTGCACCACGCCCGCAACGGACAGCGCCATGTCGCGGTTCGGCTGGCGCGCCAACCCGCGGAGGACGTCCACGCCGTCTGGGTCGTGTAGGTTGAGACGCAGCATCTGTTCCGCCGCGAACAGGCGAATCGGGCCGGGCTGGTTCACGTTCGTGAGCCGGTCGAGCAGATCGACCGACAACATGTCGTGATCGCGAAGCAGCGCCGCGAGTTCGACCCGTAGCGTGGGAGAGGTGTTCGGGTCGAACATCGTCGCGGCGAGTTGGCTGGCGAGTTCGGGCCGGTCATAGCTGGTCAGGTCACGGTGATACTGCTCGATGAGCGTGAAGATGGCACGCGGTGCGAGCGGAGCATGTTCTTCCGCCCACGCGATGAGGTCGGCCATCGCTGCGGTCGGGAGCCGCCCGGACGTGAACAGCGGCCCTTCGTTGGCGAGGCGCGGGTCCGCGAGCGATTCACGCACGCCCTCGCGGGCGAACGGCCACCGGGTTTCGATGTCCCACAGGAGTACCTCCGCGGCGGCGGCGCGCACCTCGGCGGTCGGGTCGCGGAGCAAACGTGCCAACCCCCCCACCAAGTCGGCGGAATCGACTGCGGCCATCGCGTAAACGGCAGCGGCGCGCACCACCGGTTCGATGCTCTCGCGGGCCGTTTTCATTACCAACTCAGCTTCCCCGGGCTGCCATTGCTGGCGATACTCCAACACACCTAGTGCCGCACATTGAACCTCCGGGCGCGGATCCGCGAGGAGCGCGAGTACCGGGCGCACCTCATCCAAAGCCGCAGATCGCAGCACGACTACTTCGGGCAACGTGCGACAGTCGGTGAGTTGTAGCGGCCATTGCGCGCGGGTCGCGAGTCGCCCACACCACTTATTCGACCGGCGCAGCGGTTCTGCCCCGGTTCGGACGAGATCGTGAATCGCCGCCAGTGCAACGGCCACAAGAAGTAGGACGGATTGGCCGAGGTGGATCGCCCAGTCGGACGAACTGCGAGTCGGAAGCCAGAGCCACGCAAGCGCGATCAGATACAGAATGATGAGCGACGCGCTCACAGGCGGGCGCCACACGGGATGAGCACGCAGGAATGTCAACGCAAAAACTGCCTGCACTCCCGCCCCTGCATAAAGCGGGAGCAGGTCTGTACGGTAGCCTAAACCACCCAGCAGCGTGCAGGGCAGAAGTAAAAGCGAGAGGCTCGCGACCCGGACGAAAAGCCCGAGATCGGGGGCCGCCGCTGGGGTAGACCAGGCCATCGACAACCTGCCCCAACCGAAGTTGGGGTGAAGCCACACGTTGAGGGGACTCGCGGCGACCGACCGGACGGGACTTATGGTTCAGCGAGGTAATTTAACTTAACGCGCGATTCTGCCCGAGTCAAAGAACGGGTCGCGTTCGGGCCTCCAGGACAAGGCTTCGCGCCTGGAAATGCAACAAAGAGCGGACGGAGGGAATCCCATGTTTGCCATCTTCGAGTGCGTTGCGCTGGCGATTCGGGACAAGGGGATACGTGGCCTGAGCGAACTTGTGCCCGGTGCACCTTACATCGTTGATATCGCTCAACACGCTTACAAACTGTTGTGCGAGCGTCGGCAAGCCGCTGCGATTCGGGAAGAGATCGCAAAAGTAGCCGCCGCGAGCACCGAGGAGGCGAAGAAGATCGCTGAACAGGTCGCGCGTCAGATAGTGAACGAAGGATCAATCGAGGACCGGCTCACGCTCGAACTGTACCTCACGCAACTGCCCGGTGCAGTGCGGCAGTCGCTCAAGCGTGCGGACGACCCCACGGGAAAGACAGTGCCACCGGACTTCGTGGTGAATGAGGTGGAAGACCTCGCGAAGATGCTCCCGAGGTGCGTTCCGCATTTCCGGCCCGGGGCGGACCTCCCCGGGAGACCCGGTTGGCGGCTCGAAGAACTCATCGGCGCTGGCGGTTTCGGTGAGGTGTGGCTCGCACACCACTCGTTCATCCCGCACCCGCGAGCCGTGAAGTTCTGTACCGACGCGAAGGCGCGGGCGAAACTCACGTCTCACGAAGGCCGTGTCATCGCTCGCGTCATGGAGCAGGGGCACCACCCGAACGTGGTGCCCCTGCTCGACGCTGTTCTAGACGGCGAAACCCCGTGGCTCATGTACGAGTACGTCAGTGGCGGCAACCTGACCGACCTCGTTCACCGCTGGCAGAGCCTCCCCGAACCTGAGCGCGAATCACGGACCGTACTGTCACTCAAAGAACTCGCGGCTGCGGTCGGCACGTTCCACCGGCTCGCCCCTGCCATCGTCCACCGCGACCTGAAGCCGGCGAACATTCTGTTGCACGCGGCGACTTCACAAGGAAGTGTTCGGCTTCGCATCACGGACTTCGGCATCGGCGGGGTCGCGGTGGACGATCTCCGTACGAATGCGGCCGGGCTGTCGATGATGACGGGGTGGCTGAAAACGTCGCTCCGCGGGTCGTACACGCCGCTCTACGCTTCGCCACAGCAGACACGCGGTGACAAGCCCGATCCGCGCGACGACGTTCACGCCTTGGGCGTGATCGCTTTCCAGATGCTCACGGGCAAACTCACTGAAGCGCCCGGTACGCGGTTCGAACGCGAGTTGAAACGCCGAAACGTGACGGACGCGCTCATTGACCTCATCGGCGACTGCGTGGACACCGAACCAACCGGACGCCCGAAGGACGCGGTCGAACTCGCGGAGCGGCTGGGCAGGCTGAAGGAAGTGAAGAGACCTACCCCCCCGGCTCCCCTCGTTGAAGGGAAGGGGGAAAGCCCCGTCGCGATGCCGCGAGCGGCTTCGCAAGAAGTGCGAGAGGTGACGCCCGCGACGCCGCAAGCGGCGAATAGTTCTCCCGCGCTATCCGAGAAGGGTGCTCTCGATGGGAAGGCTGCGCCGGTCACCATCATCGCCCAGGCAATCCCGACCGAACCGGAGAAGTGGCTCGTGCCGTTGCGGGGCATGTGGTACTCGCGATCGACCGCGTACGGTGATTCGCCGTGGGTTCTGAACGGTGCGAAACTCCCCGGCGAAGTGATCACGAAGCCCGGCGAAGTGTATCGGTTCGCGCTCAATCCGGATACAACCGGCGACGCCGAACTAATCAAACTCAAGTTGCTCTCCGGGCTGCCGGGCTTGGAGGCCATCGACTTATCAGGTTGCGTTCGTGTGACCGACGCGGGCGTCATGAACTTCGCGCACCTTCGCGGCTTGAAGGCGGTTGACTTGGCCGACACGCAGGTATCGGATTCTGGCGTGACGCTCCTGCTGACGCGATTCCCAGCCCTGGAGGCTGTGGGTCTCGCGGGCACCGCGAACGTGTCGCAAACGGTGGTGCCATACCTCGCGAAACTGCGCAACCTGAAGTGGCTCGCGCTGCCGCCACGAGTCAACACCATAGACGTTCGCGTTGAGTTCACGAAGCGCTGCCCCGCGTGCCAGTTGGTCTAACGGCCGGGTTGTGTATGGTAGCCACCGCGCACCACTTTGCGTTGTGCCTCATTCCTTTTCGAGTCGCGGTTTGTCGCGGTGAGCGTGGTGGGCAGTACCCACCCTACAAACCCGGTAGGTTGGGTAACTCGCGCACCTCTCGTACACTGCGTTCTTGCTGTTCCATTCAACTCCGCGAAACTGTGCGGTCGATACCACGGATGCCGGATGTGCCGGGGTTCGGGTTCCGCACGGGTGCGCCATGCACGGATCTGCTCGCTGCCTTCCATTCGTTGCTGGGTTCGCACTCCTCATGCTCATCTTCGGGCCAGGATGCGCACGTTACAACTACCGCGAACGCGCCGACAAGGACGTGACCGGCATCGTCACGCAGAAAAACGTGTTCCCCGATTGGCAGGTGAAGAAGGACTGGCACGTCTACCCGGACCCGCGAGCGCGGTTCGCCGACGCGACCAACCCGGACCGCCCACCGTACCCGCCCGACGACCCCGCGGCTCGGTTGCTCTCGCCCAACCCACAACGCCCGACGAAGAAGTCCGGCGTCGGTCGCACCGACGGCGAAGGGTACGTCTCGCTGCTCGAACAGTGGGACGCGGAGAACCGTGCCAATGACCTCCACCCAACCGCGAGTGGTGCCGCGTCCAGTGCGGCACCGGACTCGTACCTAGTTGGCGGGCCGACTCCTCTTTTCCAAACGAACAAGAAGCAGGGAAAGACTGCGTCGGCACCGCCGAACCTCCCCGGTGCGGAACAACTCAACGCGCCTGCTCATACGCTCACCCCCAATCCAACCGTACCGCCCGCGGTTGCGCCGTCCGGTGCAGGGGAGATTGGGCCGTGGGTCGCGTCGAAACGCGCACCACGAAGCCCGGTCGTTATCAGTGAACGCGACGGTCAACCCGCGATCACCGAACTGCGTCCGCCCGTTGTGGTCGTCGTTGGAGGTGACATCGACTGGAGTGGCAAGACCGTGCCCGCGGGAGCGGTTGCGCCGGTGCAACCACTACCGGCGCTGCCGCTACCCGACGCGCAGCCGCAACCGCCGGTATCAGCCGATCCGGGGAAGCCGCCCGGCGACCCGCTGGGGAAGGGGCCGCCTCAACTGTATCCACCGATACTGACCGCCGGCGACCCAGCCGCGGATTTCCTCAAGGCACTCGAAACCGCGCAGACCGGATACCGCATCAAGCTCGATCAGGCGATCGAACTTGGTTTGTTCAACGCACGCGAGTACCAGGACCGGCGCGAAGACCTGTATCTAAGCGCGCTGCCGGTCACACTGGAGCGGTTCAACTTCGCGGCGCAAGCGTTCTTCACCGAACAGGTGGTGCGCGAATCGACCGGGCGGCAACTCGCGGGCGGCGGCGAGCGGTGGTCGCTCGATACCACCGGCGGCGTGGCGAAGCTGTTTCCCACCGGCGCGCTCTTGCTCGTGCGCCTCGCGAACCAGGTCGTCATCGATCTGTCCGGTGATCGCCCACAGACAAGCATCAGCAACCTGTCGCTGAGTCTGGCGCAGCCGTTCCTTCAGGGCGGCGGGTACGCGGTTACGCTCGAAGGGTTGACGCAGACCGAGCGCACACTGCTCTACGCGATGCGGTCGTACGCACGGTTCCGCAAGATCTTTTACGTTGCGCTCGCGGCCGGTGGCAACTACACGAACAACCCTTACGGACTGCAGGGGCTCTCACCAAACCTCGGACGCGGGATCGGCGGGAATCTTACCGCACCGAACATCGGCTACCTCCCGCTGCTGACGCAATCGGCCGTCATCAACAACCAGCGCAAGAACGTGGTCGCACTGGAACGCCTTTTGCGACTATACCGTGCGTTCAAGGAAGGTGGTCAGCAGTCTGACCTTCAGGTCGGGCAGGTGGAAGTCAATCTCCTGAACAGCCGCGCACAACTCCTCGGTTCGGCCGGTGGCGGCGGTGGCGGCGGCGGTGGCGTTCGCGGGTTGCTCGACGCGATGGACAACTACAAGTTGCAACTCGGACTGCCGGTCACGGTGCCGCTGGAACTCGATGATGGCCCGCTGCGCCCGATCCGGCTTCAGCTCGGGCGGTTTGAAGAGGTGTACGCCCATGTCGAACAAGTGGGTGTCGCCGCCGCGAAGTACGACCCCGCGGAGCCGGTCGCACAGTTCCGCGCGCGATGGCGGACCTTGCTGACGGAATCGCCACTGGTGAAGGGCACCCCGTTCGCGAAGTCGATCGGCGTGCGTCTGGATTCGTGGGCGCCCGCGAAGTTGACCGACGACCAGGCCGTCGCCCGACTCGCGCAAATCCGCGAGGAGAGGCGGAAATTGCTCGCGGCCCGCGCCGAGCGGCAACTCAAGGGCCTGCCGGAACCGGAGGCCGACGCTCAAAAGCTCGCTTTGCTCGAAGACGAGCGTGACGTGGGGGACTTTGAACTGTTGATACGCGCCTACGAGGCGCAGCCGTGGTTGAAGCTCGTCGGCCCGGCCCGCCTGTCGTCGCAGGCCAACGCGTTCCGTGCCGTGTTCAACGCGGGTGATCTGCTCATCCTGGAAGCCCGCAACGATCGGCTCGTGTTGGTTCGCAACCAGTGGCCGGAATTGCCCCCGCTACCGGTGGGCGACGCAGACGCGCTCACCGCGCCGCTCGATGACGCGTATACGGCCGCTATTCAGACGGCTCTGGCCCAGCGATTCGACTTGATGAACGCACGCGGACAGGTGGTGGATGCGTGGCGTCAGATCGCGATTCAGGCAAATTCTCTGCAGGGAGTGTTCGATGTCCGGTATGATTTGAGCAGTAACACACCGACCGGTGGGACCAATCCGGTCGGGTTTTCCGCCGACCGCAGTAACCACCAGCTAACGTTTCGCGCGGAACTGCCTTTAATTCGCCGAGTCGAGCGCAATAATTACCGTGCGGCGTTGATCTCTTATCAGAGACAGCGACGCACGCTGATGGCGTTTGAGGACAACATCGCCAATGACGTGCGGGGCGACCTTCGCGAATTGCGAACCCTCGCCCAGTTGTACCGTATCCAACAGCGGGTGGTGGAACTGGGCTATTCCCAGGTGGATAGCGCCAAACTCACTCTTCTGGCCCCGCCGGCGGCGGCGGTGGGCGGTCCGACTAGCGACGCCGGAAGCGCCGCGGCCCTGACGCAGCAGGTACTCGACGCCCAGAGCCGGCTCGTAAACGCCCAGAACGCCCTGTATCAGATCTGGGTCGCCTACCAGACGGGGCGGATGCAGTTGTACCTCGACCTTGAGCAGATGAACCTCGATGACCGTGGGGTATGGATCGATGAGTTCTTCAATCGAACCGAAAGCGCAAACCGACCAACCGACGCCGGCTCCAAGCCCGGTGAACGGCTCCCCGCTCCCCAACCCGTCGGGCCAGGGAAATAGGCCGCGGAAGCTCCCGTCGCACGGTGGCGGGAGCGGCAAGGTCGTCCCCCTCGCGATCGGCGTGGCGGTCCTGTTCGTCGCGGTCGCCATTGGGGGCTGGTATTACTTCCTCCGCCCCACCCCGATTCGCGCCGACGTACTCCTTCACACCGTCAAACGCGAGCCGCTCGTTGTCACAGTCGCTGAGAAGGGCACGCTCGAATCGGCCGGTAACCGCGACATCGTCTGCAAGGTGCGGGCCGGCTCGAAGGGCTTCGCCAGTACCATCAACTGGGTCATCGAGGACGGCTCCCGCGTCAAGGCCGGTCAACTGCTCATGATCCTCGACTCCTCGGCCCTTAAGGATCAGGAAGAGGATCAGCAAATCAAGGTGCAGACGGCCCTGTCGGCGAAGGTAAAGGCGGAAAAGGACTACGAGATCGAGGCGAGGAAGAACGCCATCGCGGTTTCGACCGCGAAGAACGTCCTGACACTGGCCGAGATCGAACTGGAGAAGTTCACCGGGCTAGATTACGACCCGTCGCGCGCGACCCTCGCGGCGATCGGCGGCGGTATGGCGACCCTGTCCGAGTCCGGCGCGTTCCGGCAGGAAGTGGACAACGCGGTCGGCGAGGTGCGCCAGTTCCAGAGCGATGTGGAGCAGAACCGCGAGCGGTCCGCGTGGGCCGACCGGATGGTGAAACTCTCCTACATGAGTCCCGCTCAGGCGCAAGCTGAGCGGTCGCGGCTCGACGGTTCGGTCGAAAAGCTCCGCAGCAGCGAAGCCAAACTGAAACAACTCCGCACGTTCGACCGCAAACAGCGACTCACCGACCTGACCAGCAAGCGGGACAATGCTGTACGCGCTCTTGAACAGGCGGAACTGGAAGCCGAGGCCAAACTCGTTCAGTTCGCCGCGGAGAAGCAGAAGGCCACATCCGTTTATCTTCAGGAAGACGAGAAACTCCGTGACATCGCCCAGCAGAAGGCCGAGTGTCGCATTGTCGCCCCGGCCGGCATTCAGGATAACTCGATGGTGGTGTACTTCAAGAGCGAGTCGAGCCGGTTCAGCAGTAGTGGCAGCCAGGGCCTGATCGAGCAGGGCGCGCAGGTGAAGGAAGGCCAGAAGTTGCTCCGCATACCGAACCTGAGTTACATGCAGGTGAACACGAAAGTTCACGAGGCGATGGTCGCACGCGTTCGCGGTGACGTGCTCGTGCCCACATACCTTGTGGATGGTGTTCAGAAATTGATGATGCTCAACACCGATTCCTTCTCACGCGTGGTCGGCCAACGGCATGAGAGCATTGACAGCGTGCGTGAGAAATTGCGGAACTTCGAGTACAAGAAATTGTCCGATGGGCAGAAGGCGAGCATCCGGGTGGACGCGTTGGGTGCCCGCGTGTTCGAGGGCCACGTCCGCACCGTTGCCGCGGTCGCGAGCCAGTCAGATTCGTGGATTTCCGACGTGAAGCTCTACCAGACGCTCGTCATGGTGGACTTCGAGGTACTGCCGAACGGCACCAGGAAGCGGATCGATAATGAGGAACTCAAACCGGATATGACGGCCGAGGTGACGATCACCGTGGACACCGCGAAGGACGCGGTGCTGACCGTGCCGGTACAGTCGATCATTGGCGGCACCGAGATGGGCGCGAAACGCGAAGTGTTCGTCAAGACCCCGACCGGTCACGAGCGCCGCGAGGTGACGCTCGGGATTTACAACGAGAAGTTCGTCGAGATCCGTGAGGGACTGGCCGAGGACGACCAGGTAGTCACCAACCCGAAGGTACTGCTTCCGCCGGACGACCGCACCCGCACCCGCGACGGTGACAACAAGAACAACGGCACCAAGTACGGTGGCGAAGGGAAGACCGGCGAGAGCGGTGGCTACCCGAAGGGCGACGGCACCGGAACTCCTGGCGGCAAGACGGGCGGGGGTGGCAAGAAGAAGGGCGGTGGCGGTGGTCCACCGCCGGGCGCCATGCCGTAACAGCCAAAAGGCACAGGCGGAACCGAGGTTTAGCGTCGGCCCCGATGGGGCCGAGTCGCAGTCCCTCTCAGAACGCCTCTCGCCCCTCAGGGGCGAACGCTAAACATCCATTCGCCTTCGTTTTCTGCCACCTTGAGCTTCTCGAATGCCTGCCATCGTCAGCGTCGTCGATCTGGTCAAGAACTACTACATGGGGACGCAGACTGTTCACGTCCTCAAGGGACTGAACCTGTCGTTCGATGAAGGCGACTTCGTCGCCCTGATGGGT
>SXGS01083312.1_pt1 | contig 47525 bp, 41 predicted proteins | sample 3174681 | NCBI WGS metagenome assembly SXGS01 (sample SAMN11356861, study PRJNA531348) | freshwater metagenome | isolation source: freshwater sample F1-80 | place: China: Fuxian Lake, Yuxi | collected 2017-12-25
AGGCGAAACCTTCGGCGCGATCACCGACGGACTTGCGAACACACTGATGATCGGGGAGTACACGACGCGCACGCACGAAACGCGAGCCACATTCTGGGCGCGGTCGTACACGTCCTACAGCATGTCGTCGGCCGCGGTCGGGCAACCGCGTATGCTTCTGGGCGACTACGACCGGTGCGATGCGATCGGCGGGACCGGGGGGATCAACCCGTGTAAGCGGGCGTTCGGCAGCCAGCACATCGGGTCTATCAGCTTTCTCCGCTGCGACGGTTCCGTGAGGAGCGTGAGCACCACGATCGACACCAACACCGTGTTCCCCGGACTCTGCACGATCGCCGGCGGCGAAGTGGTCGTGGACAACTAACACTGGAAGGGCCATGTTCCGATTCGTTGTTCTGTTAGGTGCCGTCGTGCCGTTCGCCATGACCGGGTGCGGGAGCAGCGGTCCGGCGCTGGTATCGGGCGTCGTCACCCTCGACGGCAAGCCGGTCGAGGGCGCGTCGGTGTCGTTCACGCCCGCGTCCGGCGACGGACTCGGCGGTTCTTACGGCAAGACCGATGCACAGGGCCGCTACACACTGCGCACCGTCGCCACCGACAAACCGGGCGCGGCCGCCGGCACGCACAAGGTGACCATCAGTCTGTCGAAGTCGGACGCCAAAAGCCCGGATGGAGCCGTCACCGACCTGATCCCGGCGAAGTACAACTCGAAGAGCGACCTCACGTTCGACGTACCGGCGACTGGGACGGACAAGGCCGACTTCCCGCTCAGCAATTGAAGACAATGAGCCGCATGAGAAACACGGCCAGCACGATCTGTTCAGCCAGAGTGTTCACGCCAAATTGTGCCGACTCAGGGAAGCGGTTTTGCTTCCCCCCACGAGCGCGGCGGTTCCTGGAAAATGGCGTGGGACCGCAACTCACGGCTTCGCGAGTTCCTTCTTCCAGCCCGCGTACTCCTTGAGCACTTGCTCGCGCGAACAGCGTTCGCGGTAGATGAGCCGGGCACGCAGGTCGCACTCCGTGTTCACTTCATACTTCGGCAGCACGTACTGGAAGTCCCACGCGGGGTTCGTGGTTTGCGCGACGGTGTTCATACCGCCGCCGCTCGGTGAGTGCGTCAGCCGCAGGCCCGAAGTGCGGTCGAACATCACGATCAGGATGTGCTTACGAACAAGCCCGTAGAAGAGCGGTAACTCGTACTTCAGGGGCGAAAGGCTCTTGTACAGGCTGTCGCGGTGGCCCTTGTCGAACGTCAACTCGAACTTGTCGTCCTGGTGAACGACGGTACTCACCGCGTTGTGCGCCGGGGTGCAGTGCTGGAGCCAGAGGTTTTTGCCGCGGAGGTACATGCTCTTGTCTTCGGGCGCGTTGATGTAACTCGCCCAGAACAGGCCGAGGTAGCCGCGTTTGAAGACGTGTTGTGTGGCCTTGAACCGGAAGTGGAAGTCGATCGCGTCCGGTTCGCGGAGCGTGAACCTGGTGGTGCTTTCCAGCTTGAAGGTGGGTGTCGCTTCTTGCCGCAACTCCGCGACCGTGTCGGACACCTTTTTGAAGGTCATCTTCGCGTTGCGCGGCTCGAAGAAGATCTCCGACTTGCCCGGCGGGTCGATTGTCTCGCCGTCGAAAATGTGCTCGAAGTTCATCCCCGCGACGATGGGGACGAACACGTTCGCCGGGTCGGTCTTGTGCGTGAGCGACCAGAGGCCGTTGTAGCCAGCGCGGTGTTCACCTTTCGCGTCGTTGTCGCCGATGATCGCGGTGATGTCGCCGAGAGTGAAGGTATCGCTGGGCATCGATGACTCCAGGAGGTGTAGCCGTGACGCCGCAAGCGGCAGTGCCGCTTGCGGCGTCGCGTGGCCGCGAAACTTACAGTCCTTCGACCTCGAACCCCTTGCGGTACTCCTTCTTGACGAAGGCGTTCGCCTTGTCGTTGTTGGTGAACTTCAGCCCCTTCGTGTCCCACTTCAGGTCGGTCTTGGGGAAGCGGGTGGCGAGGCAACCCAGGAGCACCATCTCGGTGAGCGGGCCGGAGTAGCTGAACGGGGCCGAGGTCTTCCCGATCCCGCGAACGGCTTCGACGTACTGCAGGTAGTGGTTGTCGTTCGTCACGTCAGGCATCTTGAAGTCTTTGAACTTGTCGGCTCCCAGCAGGATCGGCGTGTTGCCCGAATCGTACTGCGAGTACATCACGCCCTCGGTGCCAATCAGGATCGACCCCTGACCGTCGAGTTTGAGTTTGCCGATGTGTTCGACGACGTCCTTCGGCGGGCGGGCGCTGCCGTTGTACCACGTGAGCGCGACCGTGTCGGTGGTGAACTTGCTACCGGGGAACACGTACTTCACTTGCACGTCGAGCGACCAGTTGTAGTCGTTCGGGCCAGGCAGTTCCGAGCGGATCGAACTGGGGTTGCCGACGCCGATCGCGTTGAACACCGGGTCGAGGATGTGGCAGCCCATGTCACCGAACGTGCCGGTGCCGAAGTCGAGCCGCTTGCGCCAGTTGCCGGGGTGGTAGTAGTTCCCCGCGATGAACGGCCGTTCGCTCGAAACGCCGAGCCAGAGATCCCAGTCAAGTCCCGCGGGCACCGCGTCCTTCTTCTCCGGCTTCGCGGCGGTGTCGCCCCACGACTTGCCGCTCCAGGAGTGAACTTCCTTCACCTTCCCGATCACGCCGTCCTGAATCAGTTTCACGACGAGTTTGTGTTTGCGCGCCGAGTGGATCTGAATGCCCATCTGCGTGACGAGTTTCTTCTCCGCCGCGACCTCGGTGAGTCGCCGCGCTTCGTGGATTGTCTGCGTGAGCGGCTTCTGGCCGTATACGTTCAGCCCGCGGTTCATCGCCCGCATCGCGATCGGGCCGTGCATGTGGTCGGGCGTGGACACGTTCACCGAGTCGAGTTTCTTCTCGGTGTCGAGCAACTTGCGGAAGTCCTTGTAGATGACGCAATCGGGGAACCGTTTCTTGATGTCTCCGACGCGGTTGTCATCGACTTCCGCGACCGCGACGAGTTTCAGGTTCTTGCTCGCGGTGAGCGAGCCGATGTCCGACCCGGCCATTCCGCTGGCGCCGAAACTCGCGTGCAGCACGGTTTCGCTGGGCGCGGCGTGCGCATGCAACCGCCATACGAACGGCGCAGCGAACGTCGCGGCCGTGGCTTTCAGTGCGCTGCGGCGGGTGATCTTCTTCATGGTGGAGAGGCTCCGTTCGGGGTGAGACCGTGAGTGAGGCGAGAGACTAGAGGTTACGGTCGGGGCTGGCGGACCGCAACACCTTGCTTTACGCTACGCAAGTTCTCCCAACACCACCGGAGCAAATGCGATGTCCCCGCGAACCGCCATCGTTGCCGCGCTCGTGACCATTGCGGCGTTCGCCGTGATGGCTCAGGAGCCGAAGAAAGACGAACTGAAGAAAGAGGAGAAGAAGTCATACAAGCCGGGCGACATGACGCGACCCCGGCCGAAGGTGGTCGATCCTGGAAGCACCACGCCAGCGGATACACCAGGCAAGCCGCCGTCTGACGCGATCGTTCTCTTCGGCGGCACGAGTCTGAAGGAGGAATGGGTTCGCGGCGGCAAGAAGGGCGACGAGGCGATTCCGACGTGGAAAGTCGAGAACGGCTACGCGGAAGTGAAGGGCGGGGGCATTCAGTCGACGCGGAAGTTCGGGGACTGTCAGGTTCACATCGAATGGGCAACGCCCAAAGAAGTGAAGGGCAACAGTCAGGGTCGCGGGAACAGCGGCGTGTACTTGGGCGGGTTCAGCGAGGTGCAGGTGCTCGATTCGTTCAACAACGACACGTATCCCGACGGTCAGGCCGGCGCGCTGTACAGCCGGTTCCCACCGTTGGTGAACGCGAGCCGCAAACCGGGCGAGTGGCAGGTCTACGACATCATCGCGCAGTTGCCGAAGGTGGAAGACGGAAAGGTCACGCGCCCGGGTCGCATCACGGTGTTGCACAACGGCGTGTTGGTTCACCACGCGGTGGAGTTCGGCGGCAAGTTCGGTGAGTTCAACATCTCGTTGCAGGATCACGGCAACCCGGTGCGCTACCGGAACATCTGGGTGCGGAAGCTCGGCGAATACGATGACGGCACCCCGCCGCCGGAGAAGAAGTAGGCGCCACCAAAGGCGAAAGGCCGACCGCTTTGCGGTCGGCCTTTCGTGTTCTTCGGTCGCGTTCCGGCGTTTACTTCAAGACCTGTGGCGCGGAAGGCTCACGGCACCGCCCGACCGGTTCGATATCGAGCCGGCTCGGAACCGCGACCGCGAGGTTGTTCCAGACCGAGCCGGCTCGATATCGAACCGGTCGGATAGCGGTGCTGGAATAGCCTTCCTCGCGGCGCGTGGAACGGTAAAAGCTTGGCTGACGCAACATCAGCCTGTCGCAGAGCGACGAGCTAAACCAACCGGACGCGATCGAAGAACGGATGTGGTTGTACCCGAGGGGGTAGGGCGGGGCAAGCGCGGAAGCACCCCTCCCCAACCCCTCCCCTAAGAAGGGAGGGGCGAAATGCTGAAACCCCTCCCTTCATTAGGGGAGGGGTGCTTCACAACCGGAACAGCGTCCTCGCGTTGTAATCGAACACCAGGTCGTGGTGTTGCGGCGGCACCGCTTCTTTCACGAACTCGCGGTACGAGGTCATCGGTGCGAGCGGCCAGTCGGAGCCGTACACGAACCGGTTCGGGCGTTCGGAATACTTCATCGCGTGCTGGATCGCGTGCGCCAGTTCCGATGTCGCCTCGCGCCCCTCTTCTGATACGAAGGCACCTTCGTCGCCCACCATCAACCCCGACAGGTCGGCCCAGACGTTCATGTTCTTGTAGATGACTTCCGCCGCGTCGGTTGTCCACGGGTTGCCGAGGTGACACAGCACGAACCGGCAGTCCGGGTGATCGACCGCGACCTCGTCCACGCCGAGCGGGTGTGCGTACTTCAGTTTCGCTCGTGGCGAGTACGTATCGCCGGTGTGGAACATGACCGGGACGCGGTACTTCGCGGCCAGTTCGTAGTAGCGCCGGTAGTTCGGGTGTGCCGGCTCGAAGTGCAAGTACCCGAGATAACATTTGAGCGCGACCACCACACCGCTTGCGAGCAGGAGTTCCACTTTTCGGAAGTGTTCGGCATCGGTTCGCGTCGGGTCCGCGACTCCAATGGGCCGAAGCCCAGGAGCGAATCGAGCGATCTCGAGGGTGGTGGTGATGCCGAGCGGGTCATCGTCGTCGGCGTTCCAGACGCCCATAGCGAACGCGTCGGTGATGCCCGCGGTTTGCATCTCGCGGCGCAATTCGGCGGCGACTCGCTCCGGTGATTCGCAGAGGAGCGGGTGGAGCGAGCCGACGCCCGGCAGGTTCGGCGAAACGGCGTGGATGTGGATGTCGATCATCGCCCGACTCACACGGGTTGCGAAGTGTGATGTTGGGTTAATGTAGGACCGCGAACAGTAGAAACGCGAACACCCACGGCGCACCGCGGGTGTTTGGCCCTGTTCCTTCGTGTTGAGCTACGGGAGTTTGATCGTCGGTAAACCGGGGGCAGCGGGCGCACCGGGCGCAGGCACGCCGAGTTGCGGTTGTCCCGCGGCTTGCTGGCGGAACGTCGTCATGTCGTGGCGGCGGATCACGATCCCATTACCGTTCGCGCCCGGTCCCATCGTGTACACACCGAATTGCCCGGTACTCGTTTCCGACAGGTAGAGTGCCGATTGCCCCTGTGTGACGTACCCAGTCGTCATCATGAAGTGGACGTCCTGTTGTGCTTTGAGTCCGAACTCGGTGGTGAGATCGACCTCGGCCCAGCCGACGATCTTGCCCTGTGTGCGGTCGATGACGGTACCGAGCAACTTGCCGGCTTTGTAGTCCAGGAGCCAGACGCCATCGGTCTGGATTCGCGGGTTCACGGACACCGCGCCGGTGGCCATGATGTAGTCCTGGAACCGATCGTTGGACGCCGCGACCGAGGGCCTGGGTTGGCCCAGATAGAACATGGTCGTGGCCATGCCGACCGCGAGTCCGATCGCGACGAGACCCAGTGAACCCATTCCGCGCATCGTGCTTCTCCGCCAGTATCGCAATACCGTTGGGTGTCCCGCATACCACACCGATCGGCGGTGTCCAGCCGAAAGTCGTCTCTCATTGCCCGGTGGCGTGCTGGGTTCGATGAAACCAAAGGCGCGGGAACCAGGTAGTGGGGTTGGGCGAAGGACGGAAAAATCCCCGGACCCGCTTCCCTTGATGGGGTGGAAGAGGTATAGTTGATTATGGCCTGCAGGCCACACACCGGTGGGGTTACCTTCAACCTCCTCCACAACCCAGTTCTCACTGCATCACCATTCAACTGAGGAGGAAGGTCATGTCCGCACCCCTGTTCGCGATGTTTGGTCTGGGCGGTCAGGAAATTCTGCTGCTCCTGCTTCTTGGCGTTCTCCTGTTCGGACGGAAGCTCCCCGACATCGGCCGTTCGCTCGGCAAGACAGTCGTCGAGGTGAAGAAAGGTTTGAAGGGGATCGAGGACGAAGTGAGCGAGCCGAGCGCCGCTCCGCGTCAGTCGATCGAACCAGAAGCAATCAAGGCTCCGACCCGTGTCACGCCATCCACCAAGCCGACATTCGAGGACGCGCCCGCGCCGACCAATGCACCACCAAAGGTGTGAGTGCCCCAGCGCGAACCTTGACAGGCGTTGGCGTCTCCATTATCACAACACCACCCGTGGATAGTACCGCGGGAATCGGGCGATTAACTCAGTGGTAGAGTGCGTTCTTCACACGGACGAAGTCACAGGTTCAAATCCTGTATCGCCCACTCTGCTCGAAAGCCTTTCAGCCGAAGCGTTTAACGCTTACCCCGGCGCGTGCCGGGTGCGGCTTCCAGATGACGGATTCTGCGGAACGGTTCCGCAGAATCCTCTTCGGAGGTTCCGCACCGTGTCACGCACACGCAACGCCGCCCCGTCCTACATCCCTCATGCCAAATCCGGTCGCGGCCGTCTCCAGTGGTACGACGCCACAGGTGTGCGCCGCGAGAAACTGCTTCCTGGCCCGTTCGGCTCCGCCGAATCGCTCGCCGCGAAAGCCCGCCTCGAACTGGAACTCGCCACCTCTCCGACCGCGACCGCCGAGCCGGTCGATCCCCAAGCGCTGACCGTGGCCGAACTCCTCGTTGCGTACCTGAATTACGCCGAGCGGCATTACCGCGAATCGGACGGCAACCCGACCGACGAAGTGCGTCATCTCAAAACCGTCATGCGGCACGTCCGCGAACTGTACGGGGACGCGCCTGTTACGACGTTCGGGCCGATGGCACTCAAGGCCGTGCGGCAGAAGTTCGTTGAACTGAAGTGGTCCCGCAAGAGCATCAACGCCCGCGTCGAGCGCGTCCGCCGGATCTTCAGGTGGGGGGTGTCGGAAGAACTGGTTTCGCCAGTGGTCTACCAAGCCCTGTCCGCCGTCGCCGGTCTGCAACGGGGGCGCACCGCAGCCCGCGAAACCCAACCCGTGGAACCGGTGGACGACGCGACCGTCGACGCGACTCTGCCGTTTCTCAACCGCCAGGTGCGCGGTCTGGTCGAGTTCCAGCGACTCACGGGGTGCCGACCCGGTGAAGCCTGCATCGTCCGTCGGTGCGACATCGAGACCGGAGGGACAATCTGGCTGTACAAGCCCGCCTACCACAAGACCGCGTGGAAGGGGAAGACTCGCGTCATCGTTATCGGGCCGAAGGGTCAGGAGCTTCTTCAGCAGTTTTTCACCCCGGACATCGACGCGTACCTGTTCTCACCCGCGCGTGCCGGGGAAGAGTTTCGAGCGCAGCGGAGCGCGTGCCGGAAGACGCCGAGGTACCCGTCGCACATGAAGCGGAACGAATCGCTTCGGGTGAAGAACCCGAAGCGCCGTCCGGCCTCACGGTACACTCGGATCTCCTACCTCACGGCCATTACCCGTGCGTGTGACCGGGCCTTCCCACCCGTGGGCGAACTGGCACGGCGGAGCGGGGAGTCAGTTGCGAAGTGGTGGGCACGGCTCACGACCGAACAGCGCTCGCAAGTGAAAGGGTGGCAACGCAACCATCACTGGCACCCGAACCAGTTGCGCCACACCTTCGCTACCCGCGTCCGCAAGCAACACGGACTGGAGGCCGCCCAGGTGCTGCTCGGTCACGCCCGCGCCGACGTGACGCAGGTCTACGCCGAGAAGAATGTGGAACTCGCGGCTGCGGTCGTGGCGAAGATCGGCTGACAAAAAGGATCAGTCCAGGCGGCCCGGTACGGGGTGTAGGAAACCTGCTCCGGCCTCGCGCCGGGCGGCCCGGCTTGATCGAATACTGTTGATGTTGGTGGCGGAGATGGCCTTCTGTTACACTACCCTCATCCTCCGTTGATGCTGTCGGCGGGGAAGGACGTTCGGTCGGGGTTGTGAACGTGCTTGAGTTTCTGATCCCGAATTCACTTCGACGGGATCAGTGTTACCGCCGATCGCGGCTTGATCAACTACGGGTCGTCGGCCGCACTCTTGATCCGCGTCAAGAGTGCGGCCGACGGTGGATCAGCGATCGCGGAGCGACTTCTCATGGCCATTGAACGCGATTTCATCCGGTTGGCGTACGCCCTCGCACTTGAACTTCATGACGCGGGCATTAACGTGACGTCCGTTGGCGTCGAGGGTTCAGAAGACGAAGGGATAGCATCCGAGGAACTCGGGTGCGTCCGGCGGGTGGCCAATGCTGGCGCCAAGGGCTCTGAAGACGAAGCAACAGCGCCGCAGTGCCGCACCCTACCGCCCATCTGGTACCACGGGGACCGAACGTACTCGCTCAATGGCGATCCGATCGTAGTGACCATTGAGGAGGACTATGTACTTCAGGCGTTCCTCGAGAAGCCGACCGCGATGACCAAGCGGGATCTCGAAGACAAGTCCGGGGTCACAAACGCGCCGCGCGTCTTGACGGCGTTGACGGAAAGGTACCGGGGCGTCTTCAAGCTGGCGATCCGTCGCCCGGGTGCGAAAGGCCAGGGAGGGTACTTCATCCGCGTGCTCCCCATCATCTCCCAGACGTGAGCGTGTACCCAACGCGTACCAATCACGTACACATCCTGAATCCGAGCATCACATCCCAGGTGTAATGATGCCTCCGTCCACTGAGCGACGGAGGCATCATGACCGATCCGAAACAGTTGATCCGCGAACTCGACGCCAGCACCATCCGTACCCGGTTGGGCGAGCTTGAGCGCGAGCGGCAGGCGCTGCTGGTTCTGCTCCGCGCCGCCAAGCGGGCGAAGCCGATACAACGGAACGCGATGGAAGCCGAGGGACTGCCCCGGTGCCAGGCTGCGGGGGAGGGGCAGGAATGACCACCCTCGTCCTGATGCTGCTTGTCATTGCTGTCCACTGTGCCAGCTCCACGGTGGGCGGTAACGCGTCCGCAAGTTCTGGCCTGCTCACGGTCTCGCAGGTTTGCGACCGGGTGCCTGGAGCTCGCGGGGCAAAAAGGCTGCATCCGTCCACTATCACCCGTTGGATCCTCTTCGGCTGCCCTGCCCGCGACGGGAAACGGGTACGGTTGCCCGCCACTCGCGCCGGCTCGCGCTGGCTCGTTCACCCTAAAGACCTCGACGGCTTCTTCACGGCGCTGGCTGCCGAGACGGCGGAGCCGCCCACCGTGCCGCAAACGAAGAAAGTAGAGCAGCGCCGCCGGTCGAGCCAACGGGCCGCCGACGAGCTCGCCCGGCGCGGCGCGTGAAGGCGCGCCGCTCAGAAGAACCGGCAAGCTACGGCGTTGGCCGTAGCCCGCTCAACTGGAGGATCAACGTGTTGGCGCTGCCGACGAAGACGCTGAGGATCGACTCGCTCGGGGTGAGCGACGTGGTGCAGCAGGTGATCAACGACCCGATGTACAGCGAGCTGAAGTTGGCCCCGCCGGTGCGGACGCACGTCGACGTAGTCAAGGGCGCCCTCATCAGCGGGCTGGGTAACTGCCACGCGGCCCTTCGCGCCGGCGAGACGGAAATAACGGCCCGCGAGCGCCTCGACCTGTTGGACGAGGACCCGGGCGTGTTCAGCATCCTGTTCGGTTGGGACGTCATTCCGTCCACCGAGGATCCGCTCGCAGTGGGCCTCGCGTACCGTTGGGTGCGGCGGGACGTCGCCAAGTACCCGAAGCGCGGAAACAAGGAAGAGCGCGAAGTTCACCTGCGCATCCACGGCGTCACGCGGGCGGGGCGTCTGGCGCGGCTGTACGAACAGTTCCTCGGCCAGCCGACCCGCGTGCTGAACCAGTACGAGCAATTACTCGATGCGCCTCGGGCGGTGCGGCAGGCGTTTCGCGCCGGAAACCTCCCGCTGTCCAGAGCGATCGCCGTGGTGCGGGCCGGGTCGGTCCGGTGACGGCGATGATGGCCGCCCGCGACATCCAGACCGGCGTTCCGCTGGCCGACATCGCCCTGCGGTTCGCCCGCCGAAGTCGCTGAAGCGACAGATCGGTCCGACCTGCCCGCTCCGGGTCGGTGTTGTCCGGCTGAAACGAACGTGAGCTTAGTCCACGGTCGTTCCGAGTCGCCGGGGACCGGAATCTCGTACTGGAGGAATAGGATGGGCGCCGCCACGAACGTCGAATCGACCGCCCCGGCCGGTTTGCTGGCCGCCGCCAAGGGCGGCGACGTGACCGCGATGCTCGCGCTGGCCGACTGGCACCGCGACCAACCCGCGACGGAGGGGGGCGACGGCACGGAGCCGACCGGCGAAGATCTCGCCGTCGGGTTTCTCCTGCTGGCGCAGGAGTGCGAGCGGGCGGCCGTCGGCCTGCGGCACATCGACACGCTGCTGAACTGGTACGGCCCGATGCCCCCTCCGCCGTGGGAGCGCCCGCCGGCCCGTACGCCGAACCGCCGCTCGGCATACCGGATCGAAAGTTACCTCGCCCGGCTCGGCTTCCCGCCCATCAGGGCGATCACCACCGGCGGCCCCTCCTATCTGGTCTTCTCGCCTTGGAGCGGACAGGAGCGGACGGCGCTCGACAGGCGGATCGTCGAGTTCCTCGTCGCCGCGTTCCCCGGCACCCGGTACGTCGTGTTCCAGGGCCGGCACTTCGCCAACAACCCGGCCGACGACGCCGCCGACCTGATCGGGTGGCCGGACGGGTGGAGAGAGGTACCCGGCACCTGACCCTGCTGGCCACCCAGTCCTCGGTCACCGGCAACAACGCCGGCGACGCGGTACCCGCTGGTCATGGACGTCGGAGCTTTCTGGCAGCTCCGTCTGCCCCGTCCTTCGGTAGATGAGGTGACATCCAGGCGGTCGCGCTCCGGGTGGGCACCACCTTCATCGCCACCGGGCCGCCGAGGATGCGCGCGGCGCTGCTGTTCCTTCCCTCGCCGGAACGCCCAACTTGTAGCCGCCTTCCGCCTGCCGACACCTTCGGCCGCTGGATGGAGAAACGGCTGATCCCCGCTGCTCATCTTGGGGCAGGCGTTGCCTGCCCCAAGCTATTCAAGGAGACACCATGAACGAGATGGAGAGCTACGAGTACTTCTTCGACCAGCTCACCGTGTACCGGAGCAGCGGGCTGGCGGTCGCGGCCATCCGACCGGGAGAGAAGGTTCCGGGCTACGCGGGTTGGACGCTGCGGACCCTCGAGCCGCAGGACTTCCGCCGGGGCGACCAGGTGGGGCTCATGCCCGGCCGGCTGAGCGGCGACCTGGTGTGCGTCGACCTCGACTCCGCCGAAGCGCTGGTCAGGGCCGACGAGTTCCTGCCGCCGACGGGGATGGTCGAGGGGCGGCCCGGCAAGCGCCGCAGCCACCGCTACTACCGGGTCACGAACGTGCCGCCGGAGTTGACCGCCGGTCCGGACGTGGCCGGCGGGATCGGCGGGCCGCGCATCCGGCACTTCCCCGGCGGCGGCATCGACCTGATCGGCACCGGCGGGCAGGTGGTGGCGCCGCCGTCGCTGCACCCGAGCGGCGAGCGGCGCGAGTGGGAGGCGTTCGGCGAGCCGGCCGTGGTCGACTGCACCGAGCTGTACGCGGCGGTCGAGGAGCTGGCCCGCGAATGCGGCTGGCGGCCCCCGGAGCGGCGGGCGGTGGTCGAGACCGTGGCGCCGCTGGTGATCTCGAGCGAGCGGGCGCACTACCCCGACCTGCCGCCGCTGGCGGAGCGCGTTGAGCGGGCGCGGCGGTACCTCGGCCGGGTGCCCGGCGCGGTAGCCGGCGAGCACGGCCACAATCGCACCTTCCACGCCGCCTGTCTGCTCGTCCGCGATTTCGCCCTCGACAACGAGGCCGCCTGGCCGCTGCTGCAGGAGTACAACGCCCGCTGCCGTCCGCCGTGGTCGGCGGCCGAACTGCGTCACAAGCTGGAGGACGCCGACCGGCACGCCGGGCCGCGCGGCGGGCGGCTCGTTCCGCAGCCCGCTGCGGAACCCGCCCCGCCGCGCTACGACCGCCGGGACGACACGCCCAATTACTCGGTGGCCATCGACACCGAGTTCGAGGGGGCACGGACGCTCACGATCCAGGCGGCCGCCTTCCTCGACCACCAGACGCTGGCCATCCAGGTTTACCGAAACCGCGACGTGCCGCCGCCCCCGGACGACTTCGACATCACGAACTTCGTCTCCCTGACCGCCGACAAGTACGGCAGGTTCGGCATCACGAAGGTCGTCTGGCGGCCGGACCAGATGATCACCGCAGATCTGTCGCCGGCGCGTATGCTCCTCGACCTGTGGGGCGACGAGGCGGCCGAATTGCCGCCCCTGCTGCCGTACGCGACCGGACTGGCGCGCGCCCGCCCGCCCAAGGACGGCACGGTGCTGCGGCCGGAGGAGTCCTGGGGTGAGTCGCTACGGCCTGAGCGGCTGCCGGGCATCAGGATCGAGTTGATCGGCCACTTCCTGCGGGCCGACCTCGGCAGGCTCGGGCGGGGCTGGTACGCCACCCTGGACTCCGGTTCCGACGACCGCCGCGACCGCGTGGTCCTCAAGGAACAGAAGCGCCTGAGTTTCGCGACCGGGCGGCGGTATAGCCGGCCGGTCGTGGAGTGGTTCGACGCCGGGCATGAGATGTACAAGGTGCAGCTCTCCACCCTGGACACCCGGCTGCCGTTCGGGTCGGGCAAACTCGACGCGCTGAGCAAGACGTTCCTCGGGCTCGGCAAGGTCGATGTCGTCTGGAAGGCCGAGATGGCCCACATGTCGCGGGTGTTCCGCGAGCACACCGCCGAGGCGTACGGGTACGCGGCCGTGGACGCGGCGAACACTCTGCTGGTGGCGGAGCAGATGCGGATCCGCGACCGCGAGATGTACGCCAGCTTCGCCATCCCGGAGCCCCTGATCCCGCCGATGAAGGCGACCTCCGGGAGCCGCGTCTCGACGTTCCTGATGCGTGCCGCCGAGGCGGGTGTTGCGGCGGGCTCCGAGCGGCTCGGCAGCCGGAACAAGCTGAACGAGCTGGCGGCCCGGGGCGGACTCGCCCTGTTCGACCGGCAGCCGCCGGCCAGCCGCTTCGGCCGGCAGACCGGGGGCACGCACGGTGGGCTGCTGTTCAGCCGGTCGCCGACCAAACTCGTCCACCGCGCACCCGGCATGCTCCGCGACGTCGACATGCAGGGGTGCTACAACCGGGTCACGTCCGATATCAGCGTGTACTTCGGCCGCCCGCTCATCGTTGAGCCCGGTGACACCAAGATGACACTGGCCGAGGCCGTCGCGTACGTCCGCGACAAGGCCCCGCCGGACGGGTGGCTGGTGCGGGTCAGTGGCACGTTCGATTCCGACGTGCTGAACGTCCTGGTGCCGAGCACGGAGGGCGCGATCACCACCGCTAACTACCGCGAGCGGAAGCGGCCGAGTGCCCGCCGGACCGGCACGCAGCGGGTGTTCCGCCAGGAGGCGACGCGGGATCCGCAGCCGCCCGAGGCCCGGGGCTCGAAGCTGTACACCGGCGTGGTCGAGTCGGGCGTCGTCACGCTGGCCACCTGGGAGGTCATCCGGGTGCTGCCCGAGGCGCTGCGGCGGCAGTACGAGGCGCTGCGGGTCGACAGCCTGATCTTCTACCCGACCCGGCTCATCGCGAACGACGGCCCGGCGTACGACCGGCTGTGCGAGCAGGTCAAGGTCGGCGGGGCCGGCTGGCGGCAGACCCTGGATCTCGACCGCCTCCAGTTCGTCACCGCCGATCAGATCGGCGAGGAGTACGTCAGCCTGCGATTCCCGCTGCACGAGTACGCCCGCCGGTTCGGGGAGCTACGCCGCGAGGCGCGGGAGCGGGACGGCAAGGGGAGCGGGGGCGAGCTGGCCTGGAAGCAGACGGCCAACACCGCCTACGGGGTGTTCGCCTCGCCGCACCTGCCGACCAACAACTTCGTGGCCGCCAACCAGGTGACGGCGCAGGCGCGGGCCGAGGCGTTCCTGATGATGCAGGCGCTGAACGGGATGCAGGTCATCACCGACGGCTGCACCTACCGGGCCGACCAGATCCCGGCGGTCACCTTCGCGGAGTGCCTGCGGCTCCAGCCCGACTACCCGCTAAAGCGGGCCGAGGCCGGCGGGCCGATCCCCTTCCTGCCGGCGGAGCAGATTCCAGACGCCGACGCGGCCTTCACGGACTGGTATCGCGCCCACGTCCGTCGGTTCTTCGGTGCCGGTGGCGAACTCGACCGCCTGCTAAACACCCACGACATGGAACACAAGCGGACGAAGGGGCAGGTGTCGTTCGACCTGCTGCTGTGCGACGGGGCGGGCAACTACGTCAAGGCCGTCGAAGGCCCGGACGGTACGCCCGAGCCGGCCGACACTGCCATGCGCAGCTACGGCGAGGAAGCCAAGAAAAAATTGATCCCCTGGATGGTGGAGACGTACACCAGCGGCACGCTGACGGCGCTACCGCCGGTGGTCACCGACAAGGACCTCTTGTCGCTCAAGAAGGCTTTCCAGAAGGCCCGGGCCGCACTGGAGACCGGGGTCGACCGGGTGCGGCTGCCGCTCGGCTTCGACGCCGGCAAGGTGCTCAACTACCGCATCGTCAAGGCGTCCGCCTTCCTGTTCCGCGACCCGGCGCAGCGGGCGGCGGTCCTCAAGCAACTCCACGCGTTTGAGGACCGCAACCGGGCCGGGCTCGAACTCCTGTCCTTGCGGCGGGGTTACCTGCGCTGCGCCGGCGATCTGACTCGGCTGCTCGAGAAACTGTACAGCTTCATCCGCGACGGCGGGACGAACTTGACCAGGACGTTTCACTTGAACCGCACGGGGCCGGTCGCCGAACGGGCTCTCGGCGGCCGGGCGGCCCGCATCGACGCTCGGAAGGACGAACTCAATCGAAAGCTGTACGAGACGATTGGGGTCGGGGACGGCGACACCGACCCGTACACCGGTCTGGTCGTCGGCCGGGACGACATCGAAACGCTGTATTCGCCCTAAGCGCGGACTCCTCAACAGTTTGTATGTAATCGTCGAATTGGCGCCGAACGACGACGACGGTCGTGTTCGGTTCGGCGCCAATTCGGCGCCACAGGGTCACAGTATTACCGAGAGACGTACCACCAGCGCACTTCGCTGGCGACATTAGGTGTACCTCGCGCCGCATCGTCTTGTGAAGGAGACTGTCATGTCGAAACCCGCAAACCGGGATTACTCATCCCGCACCCCCGCCCTGTCCCTCCCCCCGGTCGTCGCGGCGCTGCTGGATGACAGCCCGTTCCGCGAGTACGTCGCCCAACCCCCGCGTCGCGGCCGCATCGGCACCGCCGGCGAGTTCGTCGTGGTCGGCGTCATGGACTACCTGGACGCCGGGGGCGGAACCGGGCTGAACGTCGTGACCGTGGTCGGGGCCGACGAGGACCCCGCTGTGGTGCAGATGTGCGCGGCGAAGGACCTGCTGCCGGTCACCAAGAATGAGCTGGCGATGGGGCGGGCCTACCTGGTGGTCGAGGAGGAGATCGGGAAGCTGCCCAAGCAGAACACGCGCAACGACAGGAGGGCTCACAAAAAGAAGTACGGCGTGCAGCGGTCCGAGCGGCTGGACGCGATGTGGGGGAAGTTGTTCGGGGTCTCGAAGACCACCCTCCGCCGCTACGCCCGGGCGCTCGACGCCCCGGCCGAGGTGCGGCGCCTGTTCTTGGCCGGTCACATGGACCTCGACGACGTGCTGACGGTGGTCGCGGCCGGCCCCGGGGTCGGCCGGAATGTCGAACGCGATTTGCTGTCCGGGACCGCCGTCGGTGACGCCCTGGAACGGCGACTCGGCAACCAAGCGGCGGCGGACGCGCGCGACGAGCCGCCGCAGAACAAGGACACCATCATCGCGCTGGTGAAGTCCCTGAACCGCTGGTCGAAGCTGTTCGACCGGACGGAGGAGAAGCGGCCCGAGCTGACCCGCGAGCAGGACCGCGCCCTGCGGAAGGCCGAGGAGCTGATCGCCTGGCTGCGGCGCAAGGTCGGATGAACTGAGACGCCGCGATATCGCCGTCTCCGGGACCGGCATCGCCACCGCCGGCAACGTCCTCGACGGCGTGAACTGCACCGACAACAAGAACGCGTTCAGCGGCGCCAACAGGCCCAACTACAACCACAAGCCGACGTCGAAGAATATGCCGCCGACCGGAAACACCACCGACAGGATCACCGCGACGGTCGCGATCAGCACCGCCGGGGCGGCCGTCTACCCGCCGCTGTCCGGGCTGGACCTGCTGACGGCCCGCGAGGTGGTCACGGCGGATGCGAGGTCGCCGCTGCGGTTGAAGTGGGCGGTGCGACCACTGTTCACCCCGCGCCGGGACCTCGCCGGTACGCCCTGCGCGACCGGCCCGCTTCCGCTGGCCCCCCTCGCGGCCGAACTCGTCCGCGCCGCCGGTGGTCAGGTCCGCATGCCGGCCCCGGTCCCGTGGGCGCCGGCCGCCCTCGACCCGCAACTCTGCCCCGACGCCGGAATGATCCGCGCGATCGCCCGCGAGCCGTGGCTGACCGTCCGGTACAACCCCCGGTGCGTCGACCGGCTGCGGCTGGCGGTGCAGATCCCGCTGGCCTTCAAGGACAAGACCGTCGCCGTGGTCGCCAAGACGGAGGCGCAGGTCGACGCGTTCGCGGCGATGGCCGGGAACGCCGGACTCGAGGTGACGGTGTTCAGCGGCCCCCGCGACCGCGAGCTCCCCCGGCCCGCCCGCCGTGATGGACACCTCCGGCACCAAGTTGCAGTCGGGACGTTCGCCGGGCTGGCCCACGACGACGCGTTGCTCTCCCGCCGGGATATCGTCGTCGTACTGGATGTGCTCGAGGGCTTGGAGAAGCGGGCACTCCGCGTGATCGAGTGCGCCAGGCCCGGGCGGCTGATCGGTTTGTTGTCGGACAAGGCCGGCGTGCCGCCGGCCGACCTCGACCGGCTGATGAAGGTCTACGGGCTCGCCGAGGTGCGGGTCGGCGCCCACGGCATGACCGACCGGCCGGTCGTGTACGGTTCCGTGGTGTACAAGGGGACCCGGCTCAAGCCGGGCCTGTCCCCCGCGAAGGTGAAGGAGCTGGGCGTCTGGGCGAACGTCGAGCGGAACCGCCGGATCGCCGACATCGTCACCGCGCTCTCCAGCGGCAACCACAGGGCCATCGCGAAACTGTTGTCGCAGGCGCTTCGCCGGAAGCTGCCCACGCGCGCCGAACGGGCGGGCGCCGGGTCCCGCGTCGCCGTGGTGGTCGAGAACGCGAACCACGGGAACGAGCTCTTCTCGATGCTGCCCGGCTGCATCGGGGTCGGACGGGGGCTCCAGCCCGTACCTGCGGCAGGTCGCTCGACACCGGGCTGGGGTGAGCCGGCCGGGGCGAACCACGACAACGTCGTCTGCACTTTCGACGGGTCGAAGGAGACTCGCCTCGGGGAGTTCGATGTCGTGATCCGGGCCGACGGCGGCACCGGCCCGCTGCCGCTCGCCGCCGACTTCGGCTCGGAGAACCCGACCGCCCGGGAGTTGGTGTTCATCGACATCGACGACCGGTTCCACTTCGAGCTGGAGAGAAACGGCCGCGCCCGAATGGTGGGTTACCGTCGCCTCGGCTGGCAGCGGGTCATCGAACCGGCGGGGTTCGACCAGCTCCGCCGATACCTGGCCCGGCACCCTCGTGGCGACGCGATCCGTGCCCACTTGAGGGACGTGAAGCAGAGCGGGAACAACTCTGACACCGCCATCGGGGGCGACACGAACGACACCCCCGCCCCGGCGGCCCCGATTGTCTACGCGTGGCTACCGCCGTCAACGCCGCCACTGACGCTGCCGGCCGGTCGCCCGCGCCGCCTCCCCCCGAACGGGCTCTCGGGGTACTCGCGGCCCCGCACCCGGAGGCGCAACAAGAACGCGCCGCTGCGGGTGCTCGAGGGGCACGCCGACTACCTGCCGCCCTTCGCCGAGATCGTCGGCACCGACAACTTGTACGCCGTGCTGCACGAGATGATGAACACCGGGGCCGGCGCGGGCACCGGAGAGGACGGCATCGGCCTGTACGATCTGTCCCCGCGTGAGTGGGCCACGCACCTCCGCAAACTGTCCGAGCGCGTGCTCGACGGCGGCTACCGGCCCGAGCCGGCGAAGTTGGTGGAGATCCCGAAGCCGGACGGCAAGTTCCGCCCGATCGAGGTCGGGACGGTCGCGGACCGCGTGCTGGCCGGGGCCGTGAACAGCGCGCTGTCCCCGCACCTCGACCCGCAGTTTCTGAACAACTCGTACGGGTTCCGCCCGAAGCTGTCCCACTGGGACATGCTGGCCGCCGTGAAGCTGTACATCGAGGCCACCGGCGTCACGGTCGCCGTGGTCGACGACGTCAGGCAGGCGTTCCCGAGCGTCTGCCACGACCCGCTGCTCGTGGACGTCGCGCACTTGATCAACGGCGCGAAGCCCGCGAACTACGACCCCGCCCCGCTACTGAAGCTGATCGAGGCGATCGTCCGGGGTCGCGACCCTCGACACCACAAACAGAAAGGAGTCGGCATCACGCAGGGGTGTCCGCTGTCGCCCCTGTTCTTGAACACCCACATGCACCCCCGGCACGACCTCGTCGTCGACCGGGAGAGGGCACTCATCGCGTTCTGGGCCAGGTACGCGGACAACCTGCTGTACATGGTCAAGAACGTGACCGACGGCGTGAAGGCGCTCGGACTGGTTCGTCAACTGCTCAAAGAGGTCGGACTCGACCTCAAGGGCACGAAGACCGGACCTTCCACACCGACCGACCTTCGCGTCCGGCCCGTGGAACTGTTGGGGTTCTCTCTACAAGTCCGTGAAGGGAAGGTCGTCCTGGACATACCAGACGAAGCCCGGAAGGACTTGGCAGGAGCACTGCAAGAGGCCCACAGGACGGACGAACCAGGGAAGCAGGCTAAGTACATCGTTAACGGGTGGACGGAAGCCTGTGGACCGGCCGTCGAGAACCGGGTGGAGACCGCCCACCAGACCATCCTCGACACGGTCAGGGAGAACGGGTTCAAGGGGGTCATTACTCCCGAAGACCTGTTCGACCGGCTGAAGGACTCACGGGACCGCTGGAAGGGGACGCTCGAAAGGGCAACCCGCCAGAGACGTGGGTACTGACGAAGGGGATGATGGTGATGGGCACGGCTCCGCCGGCCCCCGTCCGGCGCTCCCGGATCTGTTGACCGGGTTAGCGCCAGTACTGTTCCGCCTTCGACCGGTCTCGCAGGAGTTCGGCCGGGGTGCTTGTGGGTGAAGTGAGGCAGCCGGCCCGGTGTGGGATCCGCACCGGGCGGGATCCGGCACGTCGTAAATTGCGTGCCGGCAACGGTGACAACTTGGGTCCGGGGTGTTCGGCCCCCGGACCGTCAGCGCGACCGGCGCTGGCCCTCATCGAGTGCGGCCCGCAGGTGGTCGGCGTCGGCCACCAGCGCCCGCCCGATGTCGGCCATCTGCGCAACCAGCGCGGTCACCATGTCCCGCGTCTTGACGTCGCGGGGTTCGTCGCCCGTCGCGGCCCCGGCCTGCACCGCCGCGAGCAGACCCGACAGGGGGAGGGCGAAGATCGTGTTGCGGACGTCCGCGACGCGCCCGAGCTGGCGCAGGTACGCGGCGGCGTCACGGGCGACGCCCTTCGGGCGGGGCCGGGCCGGCTTCGGCCCGCCGCGCGGCGGGTTGCTCACGACCTCCAGGCCGACCTCGGCGCTGATCGCGCGGTGTGCCCACGCCTTCTTCGGCCGGACTGCACGGTCGATGATCTCGACGAAGCGGTGCCGGTTCTTCACGACAAGGGCCGCGCTGATCTTGCCGAGGGTGATACGGCCGTCCCAGCGGCGGGCGTCCCGCTCATCGCATCGGCACGCGAACCGCCACGCCTGGTAGGTTTCCTCCTTGGTCAGCATGTACCGAAGGCCGATCTGCTTCCGCCAGCCCGCCCCGTGCGGCGTGACGGACTTAAGCCGGTCGAACAGCCGGCCGAGGCGGTGGTACCAGACCAGGTCTTCGGTCCGGTTGCTGAAGTGGTCCTCGAGTTCGGCGTGGACGCTTTCGACGGTGTCGGGTTCGGGGCTGGACATGTTCTCCTCCTTGAGTGTGTGCCCCCTGGAGGGGGCGGGCGGGCGAGTGAGACCATCTTGGCTCTCGGCCCATGAACAGCCCGGTAGTCGGAGTGACAACAGGGCGTCATCGAGCGTATGATGCGCGCGAATTGAAGTACAGTCGAAGTTCCCGGTGGTGAAGGAACACCACCGGCCACCTCGGAAAGGAGTTCCGCGACCATGAAGACGACGACCGAGCCCACGCCCCCGCCCGCCACCCCGGACCCGAACGGCGGGTTCTGCGGGCCGCAGGTGGCCCGCCGCGACAACCGGCCGCCGACCTGGAGGTGGGACTACGCCTGCACCCTCGTCCGGTGCGACAAGCAGCCCCTCGACGATGACGACGCCTGGGTTCGGGGGGCTTTCGACTTTCGCCGCCACCAACTCGGCGTGCCCGGTGCGCCGAAGCCCGCATCTGGGCTGATGGCGGCGTACTCGCTGTACACCACGACCGAGGCGTTCAGCCGCTGGGTGGTGGAGGCGCGGTTCGTCGCCGACCAATCCGTGAGGGAGGTGGCCCTCGCGACCGGGATCAACCAGGCGACGTTGAAGGCGTACGGGAAGGTCTTCTTCGACCTCGCCGGGCCGAAGGGCGATCGCCCGGCCGTCCGCGTCAACGTCATCATGCCGCTGGTGGTCCGCGACACCGGGCCGGGGGACGTCGAGCGGGCGCTCAAGGTGTTCGCGTTCAAGGGCGGGCCGCACGTCCTCGACCGCTTGGTGGAGTACTACACGACCGAGCCGCCGGCCGTGCCGCACGACGCCGAGGGGATCGGCGCCGACGCGCTCGGGGACTGGCTGTGGCGGCTCGAGGTGCGGCTGGCGGTCCAGATCGACGCCCTCCCGCCGTCGCAGCTCACGCAAGTGCTCCCGCTCCAGCGTCTGGTCGGTCGCATCAGATCGCGGTTGGTAGAGATGGGCAAGTTGGGCATCCCCGAAAGCACGACCGGCGCACCTACGAGGAGGTAGCACACACCGATGGGATGGGAGGTTCGCAACAAAATCCGCGTGTACTACCGCTCGGTGAAGGTCGCCGGGAAGGTGAGGAAGGAGTACTGGGGCAGCGGCCCCGAAGCCGCTCTCGTGGCGGCGCTCGACGCCGACGCCCTGGCGCGGCGTGTGAGGCAAGCGTCGATGTTCCGCGCCGAGGTCGAACTGGTGCGGGCCGCCGACGCCGACGCTGTTTGCTTCGCGAAGTTCGTCAGTGACGTTGCCCACGCCGCCCTCACGGCGGCCGGGTTCCACCAGCACGCCAGGGGACACTGGCGAAGGAGACGGGGCATGGACGTGCCGAAGAAGCCCGACCCGGGGTCGAAGGACACAAACCGAACCGGGGGCGGGTCGGACAAGCTCCGCGACCTCCTGTCGCGCGCCGTGCGGGGCGACCTCGCCACGCTGCCCGGGCTGCGCGAGTTCCTGGGTGCGAAAGCGGCGGTGTGGCGGGAGGTCGGCGACGTGGCGCTCAAGGCCGAGCGGTCGTGGATCGGGATGGCGTCCGGCGACGACCTCGTGGTCCGCGAGTCGATGGCCCTGGAACTGAAGCGGGTGGCCGACTCGCTGGCCGACGAGAACGCGCCCGCCGCCGAGCGGCTGCTGGCCCGGCAGGCGGCCCTGGCGTGGTTCGAGGGCGCGTACTACTCCGCGCGGTGCGCCCAGACCGGCGGGGTGGAGATGTCCCTGGCCCACCGCGAGTTCCTCCACCGCCGGGCGGACCGGGCGCAGGCCAAGTTCGCGGCCGCCGTCAAGCAGCTCGCCGTCGTCCGGAACCTGCTGCGCCCGGCCCCGTCGCAGCTTGAGCTGCTCGGCAGCGGGGCGGCGGAAACCAAGTCCGGTCCGCGCCCCCGGTTCGGGCGAAACGGCCGGTCGCGGGTGCGGGCGACGTGAACCGTGTTCGTCGCGGGTGCGCTGGGGTAGGCGCAAGTGGCTCGCCTTGGTGCTCGACGGCGGTCGCCGATGCGGGTACGCTGCCGGGCACCGAGGTGATCATGGCCGACGCGACCGCACGGGCCGAGACGAGCACGCAGCCGGAAGACCTGTTCGCCGGGCTGTTCGCCGAGGTGTTCGGCCTGGAGAAGGCGCAGCTCCTCGTTCCGCAGCACCCGGTCGCCGACATCGAGGGGGCCACGCGGTACGTCGACTTCGCCCTGCGGACCGTGGCCGAGCGGATCGCGTTCGAGATCGACGGGCTCACCTGGCACGTTCCCGACCCCGCCCGCGTCCGCGACTACGAGGACGCGCTGCTGCGCCAGAACAGCCTGATCCACCTCGGGTGGCGGGTGTTCCGGTGGACCGACCGGCAGGTGGCCGCCGAGCCCGAGCGGGTGAAGGACCAGCTCGCCCTGTTCCTCGAGCGGATCCCCGGGCTGCTCGAGTTCGACGACTTCCTGCCCCGACAGCGCGGCCAACTGCTGGAACTCCGCGAGCACCAAGAAGACGCGCTCCGCGCCCTCGACGCGCTGCGCGCCGGGGGCAACACCATCGCCCTCCTGCCGCACGCCACCGGCACCGGCAAGACGGTCACCGCCATCGCCGACGCCAGGCGGCTGGGCCTGCGGACGCTGTTCGTCGTCCACACGAAGGACCTGGTCGAGCAGGCGGTCGGGAAGTTCGCCGAGCTGTGGCCCGGGGCGTCGTGCGGGCGGTTCGGCGACTCGGCCCGGGACACGGTCGAACACGTCATCGTCGGGACGGTGCAGAGCCTGTCGAAGAACCTGGCGGTGTTCAAGCCGGCCGACTTCGGGTACTTGATCGTCGACGAGGCGCACCACGCCACGGCCGACTCGTACCGGCAGGTGCTCGGGTACTTCAAGCCGCGCTTCACGCTCGGCCTGACCGCGACCCCGGACCGGGCCGACGGGCAGTCGGCACTGGAGGTGTTCCGCACCGCCGCCCACCGGCTCGGGCTGCGCGAGGCCGTCGATTGCGGCGAGTTGGTGCCGATCCGGTGCGTGCGGGTGGAGACGAACGTCGACCTCACCCGGGTGCGGTTCAACGCCGTCCAGTACCACCGCAAGGACATCGAGGAGGCGGTCCTGGTGCCCGGCCGCGACAAACTGATCGTCGACACCTACGCCGAGCACGTCCCCGGGCGCCGGGCAGTCGTGTTCTGCGTCAACGTCGACCACGGGGACCGGCTGGCGGTGCAGTTCCGGGAGCGCGGGTACGACGCCCGAAGCGTCTCCGGGCGCATGACCGCGAAGGAGCGGCTGGCGGCACTGGATTCGTTCGCGGCCGGCGCCACCCGCGTGCTGTGCGCCTGCGACCTGCTGAACGAGGGGTGGGACTGCCCGGCGGTCGAGGTGCTGTTCATGGCCCGGCCCACGCTGTCGAAGGTGATCTACCTGCAGCAACTCGGCCGGGGCACCCGGAAGGCACCCGGCAAGGAGTCGCTCATCGTGTTCGACTTCGTGGACAACGCGTCGTTCAGCCTGCACCGGGTGCTGGGCATGAACCGGTACCGCAAGGGCGGGTTAGTGCTGGGCACCCCCGACGCACTGAGCGAGGAGGAGCAGTCGCTGGCCCACGCCACAGCCCCACAGACGCTTCCGGTGTCGCTGTGGGCGACCGACTTCCGCGAGATCGACGTGTTCGACTGGCAGGACGCGGTCAAGGGGCTGGTGTCTGCCGTCGCCCTGGAGGATGAGCTGGGCGCGACCGAGGGGCGGATCCGGGACGCGGCCCGGAACGGGATCGTAGTCGCCGACCACGTCCTGTCGCTGGGCGAGCGGACGTACTACTACTTCCGCCCCGAGCGGGCCGAGGAGATCCGCGCGCAGTTGAACCTGCCGCGCATCGACGACGAGACGATCCGCGACCTGTTCCTGACGTTCGTGAACAAGATGGACATGTCGGCGTCGTACAAGCCGGTGATGCTGCGGGTGCTGCTCGACCTGACGGACGGGGACGGGCGGGCGCGGGTGGACGACGTCGCGCGGGCGTTCCACGAGTTCTACCGCGAGCGCCGGCGGGCCGGGCTGGCGGTCGAGAAGGCGAACTCCCGAATGGCCGACCCCGACGCGGTCCCGCCGGAGGTCGCCCGGCAGGTGATGCTGGAGATGCCGTTCCGGAAGTTCGAGCAGAAGAAGTTCCTGAAGTACGACAAGGACGTGGCGTTCGTCCGGTTCGCGCCGGCCCTGTGGAAGCGGCTGACCGTCGACGACCGAACCGCGCTCCGGTCCGCCTGCGACGCCAACATCGCCGAGTACTATGAGCGACTCCCCTGACGACTGCCCGTTCTGCACGCTGCCGGCCGCCCGCGTGATCGACGCCAACGAACTGGCCGTGGCGGTCGAGGACGCGTTTCCGGTCGCCCGGCCACACGCTCATCATCCCCCGGCGGCACGTCGAGTCGGCCCTCGACCTGACGCCGGACGAGATCGCGACCGTGATGGAACTGCTCGTGCGGGCGAAGGCGCGGCTCGACGGACTGCACAATCCGGACGGGTACAACGTCGGCGTCAACATCGGCCGCGACGCCGGACAGTCATGCACGCCCACGTCCACCTGATCCCGCGCCGCGCCGGCGACGTCTCGAACCCGCGCGGCGGGGCGCGGAACGTGATCCCCGGAAAGGGGAACTACCTCCCGCCCGGGGATGCGGTCGGTTGATCGGTTGGCGTGGCGGCTCTCACATGCTGATCTCGGGGCTCGACGCGCCCGTCCCGATCGGATGGTTTCTCCGGGATTCGGACATTAGACGCCCGGCCGCTGAGCGTCCCCCGTCTGCATCGCCGCGTCGGCCCGGAGCATGAACTTCGCCAGCGCCGACCGGCACGCGTGCTCGTCGGCGTTCGGGTTGAGCCGCCGGAAGTTATCGCGGATCGTCGCGGACGGGTGGCGCGCTCATCCGCTGGTCGAGCGCGGTGAAGGCGGTCATTACGCGGATCGTCCCGGACCAGGGGCTCAGCCGGCGACGAGGGCCAGCAGGGCCGATTTGCCGGACCCGTACGGCCCGGTCATCGCCACCCGCTCCGGGCCGGTCGCGGTGAACGACAGGTCGCGGAGGGCGGGCCGCCCCGGGGCGTAGCCGGCGGTGACCGCGTCGAGCGAGCACCGCCTTGCCGGCGGGCGGGTTCGTCGGCGCGAGCCGGACGGTGAGCGGCTGCAGCACCTCGATCCGCTCGCGGCCGCCTGCTCGCGGAGGCGCTCAACCAGGCGGGTGTTGCCGCCAGCCGTTTCCTCGGCCGCGTCCTTCATCGTCCCGAGGACGATCCGGGGGTGCCGCCCTTCAGCCCTTTCGTAACGGCCCGGCGAAACACGTTGCGGGTCGGAGGAGGGCGAAACGAGTTATGCCCCGTTGATTCGCGATCGGCGGGTTGCACGTCGTTGCACACCCACCCGATGAGCGATGTGATTCGCCGGGCCGGTACACGACTTCCAGCGGGCGCTGACGGGATCGAAGTGGGACGTGTTGCGCGGGTGGGACGCGTTCCGCTACTCGTTCGTCTCGGCGCTGGCGAGCAAGGGCGCCGATCAACGGGTGATCGACGACGTGGTGGGTCACTCGACCGACGAGCAGCGGCGGCGTTACCGCCACCTCTACCCCGACGTCACGCAGCAGGCCATTTTCAGCATGTTTGCCCAGGCCGACTAAACTGACATCTCCTGCGACACGGGCCAGCGGAACGGGCGGTATGCGCCAGAATCGGGTTGAGCGCGGCAACCTCGTGGGAAGCGGCATTCACTTCGCTTGCGCCCTCCAACCCGACGTCAGAGCACCCACCCGTTCGTCGACACCCGCATCGCGAATGCCGCTCGCCTGGCGGTCGGCGGGTGCAAAAATCGGTACTTCGGAGATGATCGTTGGGCCGCTTGCTTCATTCCATTCTCGGCTGAAATCGCAATGTCTGGCGCGCTCGGCGCGGAGATGCAGCCGCGTTCATGGACTCCCGCTTCCGCCGAAAAGCCGCCGATCCCCGCCTCGAGTTTTGCGCGGAGTCTCCCGGCCGTGAAAAAAAGTTGTATGAAACTCGCGCCGGGCGGAAATAATCAGTGGGCCGTGACGCCGAGGCACCGGACGGTTGGAGGGCGACCCGACGAATGAGCGTGGTCATCCGGCAGATCCGCGACGCCGTACTCACCCAAGACGCGGACGGGCTGACCGACGCGCGCCTGTTGGAGTGCTTTCTCGCCACTCACGACGAGATAGCCTTCGCGGCCCTCGTTCGGCGGCACGGGCCGATGGTCATGGGCGTGTGCCGCCGCGTCCTCCGCAGCCCGCAGGACGCCGAGGACGCCTTCCAGGCCACCTTCCTCGTCCTCGTGCGCAAGGCGGCCTCCGTCTCCCCGCCGGGGATGGTCGGCAACTGGCTGTACGGGGTGGCGTACCAGACGGCCCTCAAGGCGCGGGCGATGGCCGAGAGGCGGGGCGCGAGGGAGCGGCAGGTGATGGGCAGTCCCGAACCGGCCGCGCCGGACAATGACGACGCCCCGTGGCGCGAGTTGCGCCCGCTCATCGACCAGGAGTTGAGCCGGCTGCCCGACAAGTACCGCGCCCCGCTCGTGCTGTGCGACGTCGAGGGGCGGTCGTACAAGGGGGCGGCCGAGCAACTCGGCTGGCCCGAAGGAACGGTCGCCGGCCGGCTGTCGCGGGCGCGGGCGATGCTGGCCGGCCGCCTCCGGCGGCGTGGCGTGGTCCTGCCGCTCGCCGCGCTGGCGGCATTGCTGACTCGGAATGCGGCGTCGGCGGCCGTGCCGCCGGCGACGGTGGCTTCAACGGTCACGGCCGCGAGCCTGTTCGCGGCGGGTCAGGCGACGACCGGCGCGGTCTCCGCGCACGCCGTCGCCCTCACAGAAGGGGTTCTCCGAACCATGATGCTCTCCAAACTGAAGACCGCCACGGCGGTCCTGTTCGCCGCGTGCCTCACCGTTGCCGCTGTCGGGTTGGCGCTCTCGTCGCCCGCCGCCGACGGACAGGAGCAGAAGAAGGCCGAGCAACCGCTCCCGCCGCCGCCCAAGAAGGACGACCCGAAGAAGGTCGATCCGAAGGCGGCTCCGAAGGTCGATCCCAAGAAGGATAACGGCAAGGGCGGGAACCAAAAGAACCAGAACGACGACGGACAAAAGAACCAGAACGACGACGGCCAGAAAAATCAGAACGACGACGGCCAGCAGAACCAAGGCGTAGTGAAGGCGGTCGATCCGAACGCGAACACGATCACCGTCGTGGTCACCCGGCAGGGTAAGCCGGTCGAGCAGGTGTACGCGCTGCCGAAGGACGTGCCGGTGACGCTCGGCGGCAAGCCGGCCAAACTCGCCGACGTGAAGCCGGGGATGAAGGTCGGCGTGACCCTCGACAAGGACAAGAAGGGCGTCGTCGGCATCAAGCAGGTGAACGAGCCGAACGGCCAGAACAACAACGACGACGGCCAGAAGAACCAGAAGAACGGGTGACCGCCGGCCCGCCGGCCGGGGCACTCGCCCCCGGCCGGTGGGCGCGGAGGCAGCCCTCGATCGCCTCGCGGCCGCCGCAGGAACCGGGCGTGGCCGATTCCCGCGAGGGCGTTCACCGCCACGCCGAAAACGATCAGACCGACGCCGAGGGCGAGCGACCAGCCGGACGACTGCACCGGCTGGTGCTGCTGGGCGGCGAACTCGCGCAGGAACCAGCCGAAGCGGGTGACGACGAACCCGAACCCATCATCGCCACCCCGGTCCGCACCTACGCCACCAGGAGCGTCCGCTCGGCGGCGAACAGGTTACGACAGCCAAGACGGTGCGGACGACGGCGACTCGCGCCTCGCTCGGCCGCGTCGGGTGGTTACTCCTTCTCGGCCGGCTCGAACCCAGCCTGGAGCAGGTCCTTGTAGCCGGGCTTCAGCGGCCGCACGTCGTACCCGAGCTTCTTCAGTTCGTCCGCCGCCTTCAGACTCCGCACGCCGGACCCGCAGTGGAGGTAGACGATCGCGTCTTTGGGCGCGACCTTCGCCACGTCCTCCGCCTTCGCGCCCTTGAGCGTACTCAGCGGCAAGAGCTTGGCGACTTTGAGATGGCCGTCGTCCCACTCGTCCTTCTCCCGCACGTCGATCAGAACGGCCTTGCCGCCCTTCAGCGCCTTTTTCACCTCGTCCGATGTGTCCTTCGTGTGGTCCGCCGCCCGCGCGAAGGCCAAACTCGCCACCAGCGCGACCGCCGCCACGCCCGTCCGAAATCCGATGCTCATCACGATCCTCCTACGGTTTATTGGTCACTTGTCGGCTCACCGCGCACGTCGCGGGGTCGGGAGCGATCCGGTTCCAGGGCATCCGGGCGAGCAACAAGCCCATCCCGCAGGTGTCCGTCAGACCCGCAAACACCAGACCCGCCCCGACGAATGCTGACAGGCCGATGAGGTACGGGTGAACGAAGTACCCCAAGAACACCCCGATCAGCACGAGCAGGCCGGCGGCGATCCGCACCTGGCGTTCGAGCGAGATCGTCCTCTTGCCCCGGCTGACCGGCAGGCCGCTCTCCGCCCAGGCGCGGGTGCCGCCCTCGACGTTGACCACGTCGGTGAGGCCCGCTGCCTGGAACTTCTCGCACGCCTGCCGCCCCCGACTCCCCGACTGACAGATGACGTACAGCGGCCCGGCGGCGGGTCGGGCCGCCGCGATCGCCGCCGGGTCGAGGTCGGACAGGGGCACGTTCCGCGCCCCGACGGCGTGGGCCGCGCGAAACTCGGCGGGCGTCCGCACGTCGAGCAACTCGACCGGCGGACCGGACCGGACGAGGGCCGCGAGGTCGTGCGGGGTGATGGTCGCGACGCCCATGCGGTTTCACCTTTGCGGCGGAGATGCGGCACGGCCGGAACCGGCCCGACCGTCCTGTTGTACCGGTAGTGGCCACGGTTTGAAGTCGCCGTACCCCTCCACTGCGAGCGGACCGACCCTACTACCGATGATGGCGGCCCAACAGGAAAGGCGTCGGTCGCACGGTTGTCCTTGTGGTTAGTGTCGGGGTCACTGGCACGGCCGAGGGGAACCGGCACCCGGCGGCGTGTCCAGGCGGGTCGGACGACCTCGGCCCGCCTCGCGGGGCTGCGGAGAGTATGGCCGTACCGCTCTATTTTGACCGCCCGCCACGGCCGAACCACGGGACGATCCGGGGCACCCGCCGCCGGTACTGCTCGTAAGTCTCGCCGAGGGCTTGCCGCAAGTCCCGCTCCTCCAGCCACACGCCGACGGCGATGTAGCCGGTCGTCGTCGCGGCAAATACGAGGTGCCCCCACGTCATCGTCGGCGTCGCCCAGAAGGCGATCAAGAAGCCGAGCATGATCGGGTGGCGGACGACCCGGTACAGCCCCCGGACGCGGAACGACGGCGGCGTGTACGGCTCGCCCCGCGCGTATAGGACCGCCTGCCGCAGGCCGAACAGGTCGAAGTGGTCGATCAGAAATGTCGAGACCAGCACGACCGCCCAGCCGACCCCGAACACCGCCCACACTGCGGTGTCCCACGGTGAGTCGACATCCCACACCACGCCCGGCAGCGGCCGCCACTGCCAGAACAGCAGGACGAGGGCGAGGCTGCTCGCCAGGACGTAGGTGCTGCGCTCCAGGTGCGGCGGCACCGCCCGCGTCCACCGCCGCTTGAACGCCGGCCGGGCCATGACGCTGTGCTGGACCGCGAACAGGCCGAGCAGCAGCACGTTCATCGCGACCGCCTCGGCGGGCGGCACCGCCGGGCCGGCGTCGATGCCCTTCGGGACGAGGACGTTGCCGACGAACCCGATCGCGTACAGGAACGTGCCGAGGAAGACCAGGTAGCAGACGACCCCGTAGGACGCCGACAGGCATTTCGTCATCGGGCCGACTCCGTGGCTCGGCCGGCGGCCGGGTTTCCGCCCGGCTTGCAGGCCGTGACCAGTCCGCCTTGCGTGCGGGACGACGTGACGTACCCCGTCCACCCGTGGAACGCCGCGTCGGTGAACCCGGCCCGAGCGAGCATCCGAAGGAGCGACCGCCCCTTGACCGCGCCGGCGATTCAGTCCGACCACGCGCCCTTCCGCTCGACCTCGCACTCGGGCACGTCGTCGCCGAGCAGGATGTCCGCCATCTGGAGCCGACCGCCCGGCTTGAGGGCGCGGTACACCTCGTCCAGCACCTTCGGCTTGTCGAGGCACAGGTTGAACACGCCGTTGGAGATCACCACGTCTGCCGACTCGTCGGCCACGGGCAGCCGGTCGGCGTCGCCGTGGTGGAACTCCGCGTTCGCGACGCCGGCGGCGGCCGCGCCGGCGCGGGCCTTCGCCACCCTCTCGGCGGTCGCGTCCACGCCGACGACGCGGCCGGCCGGTCCGACCCGGCGGGCGGCGAGGACGGAGTCCAGCCCGGCCCCGCAGCCGAGGTCGAGGACGGCCTCGCCGGGGCGGAGGCCGCCGAGCGCGAGCGGGTTCCCGACCCCGGCGAACGACTCCGTCACCGACGCCGGCAGGGCGTCGATCTCGGCCGGATCGTAGCCGAGCCGCTTCGCGCTGCCCGGGCCGGTCGGGTGCCGCTGCGGGGCGTGCGGGTCGAGGGCCACCGTCACGAACCGCCGCCGCATCTTGTCCCGGATCTCGTCCACCGACTCCGACATAACAACATCCTCGCGTGCTGTGATCTGACAGGGGCAGGTCCGAACCGCCCCTTCGTTGCCTCGGTCGGCGGGCGGGTCAGGGCATGAGGTGGGGGCGGAGCAGGAGCGGCCCCTCCTTCTTGAGCAATGCGTCGAGAATCTGCCGGTCGGTCAGGCCGTCGTCGATCATCTTTCCGACCGCCTTCCGCCGGCTGTTGGGCAGCCCGCACCCGTTCGGGTTGCAACTCGCCAGCGTGTAGAAGTGCCCGGTACACACGTCCTTGCTCACCCCGCAGGTGCAGTAGGTACTCGCCAGGAACCACTCGACCCGCTCCGCCCGGCTCCGCTCCCGGCCCGTGTCGGGCGGGTAGTCGCTCGCCTCGACGGCCTCCGCCGGCGCGACCATCTTGAGCGCGAGCCGCTGGCCGACCTTCAGTTCCGACGACTCCAGCTCGCCGACCACCAGCCGCAGCACGGTCCGCTCCCGCCACGGCGTCACCGCCTTCACCACCGCCCTGATCGGCGGGTCGGCCTGGAGGTGGACGGTGTCGCCGGCGGCGAGCGACCGGCCCCACCGCATGGCCTCGTGGTCGAGGGCCAGTTCCAGTTCGCCGCTGAAGACGTGGAGGAACGTGAGCGTGCCCGGCAGTCCGTCGTCGGCCCACCGCTTCCGCAGCCACGCCTTCTGCGCGGCCCGCTTCGCCTCGACCTCGGCCGGGGCGAACGTCGGCTTCTCGCCCTCCTTCGGCCGGAGGCTCGCGTGCATGTCCCACTCGGTCACCGCGTCGGCCAGCATGACGACCGACACCGGGTTCTTCTTGCGGTCGAGCTTGAGCCACGCCCACGCCCGGTCGCCGGACTTGAACTGGTCGAGCCGGCCCCACCACCCGCCGACCTTCACCTCGGCGTCCGGTTCCAGCGGCCAGGTCTTCGCCTCCGTTTCGCCGTCGAGCAGCAGCGTCACCGTGCGGGCCTTCGCGTCGGTGCCCTTGACGGTGGCGAACGGCTTCGGCAGCAGCCGCAGGAACTCGGCCGTGCCGGCCACCTCTTTGAGCGTCTTGTTCGCTTCGGCCGGGGTCGGCGGGGGCGGTTGCGGGGCGGGCGGCTGTGGGGCGGGCGGCTGTGGCGTGTAAAGCGAGCCGTCGGGGTACTCGGCGGCCCACGCGAACCACTTCACCTGCACGCCATCGACCCATTCGAGGGTCCAACCCTTGAGTTCCCCGTCCACGCACCGCCCGGTCACGTCCCACGACGACTTCGTCTCCGCGTCCTGAAAGCGGCCGGCCGCGTCCTTCGGAGCGGGCGCGAGCGTCACCTTACGGGCCGCCACGACCGGCGTTCCGGCCGGCGTCGGAACCCCCGCGTCGGGCTTCGACGCCCCGGTCGCGTCGGGGGCCGGCCCCTTGTACTTGCGTGGCTGGGACGCGTGCGGGCGGTAGGCGGACGCGGTCCGCGTCTTCGGCTCCCACAGGACGACGAGCGCCTCCCCGCCGACCTCGTCGGCGACCAGGCCGCTCTTCTCCAGGGCCGCGACGGGGTACGCCCGCGCCGCCTTCCCGGTCCACACGCCGAGGATCTCGTCGGTCGCCTTGAGGCGCGGGTCCGGCTTCCCGCGCGACTTGACCGAGTCCGGGTTCTCTTCGGCGGGCAGTTCGACCGGCTTGTACTTGTCGAACATGTGGTAGGCGACGGCGTCCGGGTACTTGTCCAGCCACCACCCCCAGTCGCTCACGACCGTCGGCACCGCCGTCAGCCGGGTGCCCTTCTTCGGCCCCTCGAAGGCCACCCCGGACAGGCACGAGTACAGCGTCCCGTCCTTGTGCTTCATGACCATGACGCCGTTCCGCCACCCGTGGAAGCGGAACTCGTAGGACGGGGCGAACCCGCGCGCGTACCCGGCGTCCGGGTCGTACACGAACACCCCGTAGCTGTCCGAGATGACGCGGTACGGGTTGAGGAAGAAGCGGATGGGGATGGCCCCGCCGTCGGAGTACCCGCGCGTCCACGCCAGCACCCGGTCGCCGGCCTTCAACTCGACGGCCCGCCGCTTGGCCTCGTCCCGGCAGTGCGAACAGGCCGGGTTGACGAGCGTCTTGAACGCATCCGGCCTGGCGACCACCGGCGGCGCGGGCGGGTCGGCGGCCGCGCACACGCTCATTGCCAGGGGCAGAATCGACGCCACGAGTGTCAGAAACCGCATCGGGAGTCCTCCTTTGGTCAAGGTCGTTCTATCCCGAACGCGGTATTGAAGCGGCCGGTGAAGCTCGCCACGGCGGCGAAGGCGGTCGGTGCGTGGCGGTCGTCATTTCTTCTTGGTGCGCGGGTCGTCGGCCGGGTCGAGGTAGGTGATCGTCCACGGGCCGTCGCCGTGGAACTGGACCACCGTCTCGCCCTTCGTGTGGACGAAGTGCTTCATGCCCGCCGGCCACGTCCCGTAGGTGCCCGCCGGCAACGCCTCGGTCTTGGTCGCGTCGAACGTGTCGCCCATGCCCAAATTGAACGTGCCCGAGATGACCGTCACCCGCTCCGGCTTGGGGTGCGTGTGGGGCGGGATCTTGTAGCCGTCGGGCACCTTCACCCGGAATACGAATGGCCCCGGCTTGGCGGGGTCGCCTTCGAGGACCGCGAACTTCGCGCCCGACGGCAGCGACGGCGGCCCGTCCTGCCACTTCAAGCCGTCGGGCCGATGAAGGGCCGCCATCGCCTCCTTCTTGTCGTCGTGCCCGGCCGACGGCGCGGTGACGCGCGCGACCAGCACCACCACGGCCGCAAGTGCGGCCAGCGTCCCGTAGCGCGACATGCCCGGTCCTCGCGGGTTGGAGAGGCGACAGGGTTACCTTAAATGAAGGCGGCGCGGGGCGTGAGGGGCGGTTGGTGATACCCCTGAGGGTGGGTATAAGTGCAGCTTATGGCATGAGGTCGGGGACCAGACCGGTTTCGAGGAGGTTCACGAACAGCCGCGCCGGGGCGGGCAGCACCCGGCGGCGGTCGGTCACCATGAACATCTCGCGGGCACAGCCGACGCCCTCGACTTCGACGACACAAAACCGGTCGGCGTCGAGGTCCGTGCGGACGACGCAGGCGGACAGGACGGCCACGCCGACGCCCCGCGCCACGGCCTCCTTGATGGCCTCGTTGCTGCCCAGTTCCAGCACCACCCGCAGGTCGGCGAGCGACCACCCGGCCCGTTCGAGGGCCTGCTCGAAGGCGTGCCGCAGCCCCGACCCGGCCTCCCGCAGGACGAGCGGGTGGGCGGCGAGTTCGTGCAGCGTGGCGGCCGCCCGGCAGGCCAGGGGGTGGCCGTGCGGGACGACGAGGACGATGCGGTCGGCGGCGAGGTGGCGGAACTCCAGGTGCGGGTCGTCGTCCCGCCGCCCGACCAGCCCGACGCTGGCCTCGCCCCGCTCCACCCGCCCGATGACGCCCGCGCTGTCGCCGATGGCGGCCTTCACGCGGACGTGCGGGTGCCTCGCGCCGAAGGCCGCGAGTAGGGCCGGCAGGAGGTGCTGTCCGGGGATCGAACTGGCGGCGATGACGAGTTCGCCCGCCAGCGGCGTCTCGCGGCCGGTCATCTCTTCGCGCGCCGCCCGGTGGAGGTCGAGGATGCGGCGGGCGTACTCGTGGAGCCGGCGGCCGGCGGCCGTCAGTTCGACCTTCCCGCCGGCGCGGCGGAACAGGGGCACGCCGAGTTCCCGTTCGAGGGCCTGGACGCGCTGGCTGACGGCGGCCTGGGTGATGCCGAGGGCGCGGGAGGCGGCGGTGAAGCTGGACCGCTCGGCGGCCTCGGAGAACGTGTCCAGGTGCGGAAGCGGCTCGGTCATGGTTCGGCGTCCCGATCGGGTCGAGGCATCATACCGCGCCGCCGGTCGCTACGGTTTCTTCTTCGGGGTCACGACCGGCGTGTCGTCGGCGTTGCCCCACTCGGACCAACTCTTGTAGTAGTTACTCACGTCCTTCGCCCCCATTAACTCCAGCCCGAACGCCATGACCGCCGCCCGACCGCCCGACTGGCAGTGCGTCGCGGTCGGCTTGTCCAGCGAGAGGCCCGCGCCGTCGAACAGTCGCTTCAGTTTGGCCGGCTCCTTGAACCGCTGGGTGTCCTTTTCGAGCAGGTCGATCCACTCCAGGTGCGTCGCGCCGGGGATCGCCCCGAACCGCTTGTTGGCCTGCTTCTCGACCCCGCAGAACTCCTTCTCCGACCGCGCGTCCACGATCTGCACCGTCTTCCCGTCGAGCGACTTGAGCAGGTCGTCCTTCGTCGCCAACCGCCCGACCTGCGCCTTCGCGACGAACTCGACCGGCGCGGGTTTGGCCTCGGCCGTCTCGGTCGGGTGTCCGCCCTTCTCCCACGCGACCCACCCGCCGTTGAGGAGTCGCACGTCCGCCACTCCCCAGTACCGTAGCACCCACCACACGCGGGCCGCGTCCTTGCTGAAGTTGTCGTCGTACACGACCACGCGGCTGTCTGCGCCGACGCCCAGTGCGCCGATCCGCTTGCCCCAGGCGTCGGCGTCCTTCCCGTCGGCGAACCCCTTCGCCCACTCGGCGTGGTCCACCCACCGCGCGCCGGGGACGTGGCCCTTCGCGTACTTCTCGCGGCTGCGGGCGTCGAGGACGACGAACGTCTTGGCCTCCTCCGACTTGGCGAGGGCGGCGGGTTCGACGAGCAGGTCCGGCTTGGGGTACGCCTCGTCCGCCCGCGCCGCGAGTGGGGCGAGCAGGAGTGTGCAGAGCGCGACGCGGAGCATGGCGGAGTTCTCGGGTTCGGTTGCCGGGCGGGGCGCGACGGTAACCCGGCGTCCGAACGCGGGCAAGGCCGGTCCGGGCGAGCGGGCCGACGGCCGCACGAGACACGACGCCCTCCAATCGTCCGTCACTCAATCGCAGTCACAGAACCGCACACAGTAATCCGGCGACGGCACCGCCCAGTACCAGCCACATCGCGTTCACCCGGAACCGGAACAGCAGGACCGCGCTCACGACCGCCAGCGCGACGGCCAGCCCGTCCACGAGTGCGGCCCGGCCGAGTTGCACGGTCACCACCGCCATGAGCGCGAGCGACGCGGCATTCACCCCGTCGAGGAAGGCCCCCGCGACCTTCGACCGGCGGAGGCGGGGCAGGAGTGGCACGCTCAGGGCGACGAACACGAACGCCGGCAGGAAGATGCCCGCCGTCGCGACGGCCGCGCCGCCCGGCCCGGCCAGCAAGTAGCCGATGAAGGTGGCGGTGGTGAACACCGGGCCGGGCGTCACCTGCCCGACGGCGACCGCGTCGAGCAGTTGCTGCTCGGAGAGCCACCCGCGCCGCTCGACCAAGTCGGCCCGCAGGAACGCGAGCAGGACGTACCCCGACCCGAACAGCACCGACCCGACCTTCACGAACACCCAGAACAGCGGCCACAGCCCGAACGGGGCGGCCCCCGCCGCAACCCCGACGGGAAGGGCCGGTGTCGCGAGCAGCGCGAGCGACGCGGGGGCGTCGGCACGCGACCTGCGAAATAGTCCCCGGAAGACCGGCACCGCCAGCCCGACGCCGAACAGGACGGCCAGCTCGTGGACGCCGACCGCGACCAGCACGGCGGCGACCGCCGCGACCGCTGCGAGCAGCGGGGTGCGGATCGCGGACCGGCCGAGCCGCCACAGCGCCTGCGCCACCACCGCGATGACCACCGGCTTCACCCCGGACAGCACGCCGGCCGCCGGCGGGAGGTGGCCGTAGGCGACGTAGGCCCACGCCAGCGCGCCGACCATCAGCGTCGCCGGGAGGATGAAGCACACGCCCGCCACCGCCAGTCCCGGCCACCCGGCGACGCGGTGCCCGACGTGGGTCGCCACCTCGGTCGAGTTCGGGCCGGGGATCAGGTTCGTCGCGCCCACCAAGTCGAGGAACTCCGCCGGCGTCAGCCAGCCTCGCCGGCGGACGCACTCGTCCTCCATCAGCGCGATGTGGGCGGCCGGGCCGCCGAAGCTCGTCGCCCCCAGCCGCAGGAACACGCCCGCGACGGTCCGCAGCGGGACGCGGACTCGCGCGGGCGGATCGGTCGGCGGTGGGGATTCGGACATGGCGGGTTCCTGCTCGCCGGGCGGGTCGCGGGGTCGTCGGACGCGGCGGCCCGGAACGTGAAGATTATCGGGAAGTGGAATCCCGCCGTTCAGACCGACCGCTCCGTTTACCGATACGTCCGATACGGTCGGTCGTGACCGGGTTCGATCACCGTACTGATCGGCGGGAGGCGGACGTGGCGAACCGGATGTGGCGGGCGGGGCGGTGGCTCGCCGGGGCGGGGGCACTGGCCCTCACGGCCTGCTCCACGCTCGACACCGCCCCGCCGGTCGAAGCCGTCGGACCGCCCAAATTGGTCGCCCGCCCGACTTTTCCTCACCCGCCCGTCATCCCGGCCGGCGGGCAAATGCCGGTCGAAGGACGCGAGACGGCTTCGCCGCCGAAGACCGCAAGCGGGTTTCCGCCGGTGCCGGCCGCCGCGACGCAGGGCAAGCCGCTGCCCATCGACCTGCCCACCGCGCTCGCGCTGACCAGCGCCAACCCACTCGACATCCAGATCGCCGGCGAGCGACTGCGGGCCGCCACCGCCGCGCTCGACCGCGCGAAGGTGTTGTGGCTCCCCAACATCGGCGTCGGGGCCGACTACTACCGCCACGACGGGCAGATTCAGGACATCGCCGGGACGGTGTTCACCACCAGCCGCTCGTCGCTGCTGATCGGGGCCGGCCCGACCGCCGTGTTCCCCGTCAGCGAGGCGCTGTACGCGCCGCTCGCGGCCCGGCAGTTGCTTCGCGCCCGACAGGCCGACGTTCAGGCGATCCGCAACGACACGACGCTCGCCGTCGCGGAGGCGTACTTCACCGTCCAGCAGTCACGCGGGGAAGTCGCCGGGTCGCTCGACGCCCTCTGCCGCGCCGAGGAACTCGTCCGGTTGACGGAGAAGGTCGCGCCAGACCTCGCGCCGACGGTCGAGGTGAACCGGGCGAAGACCGAAGTCGCCCGCCGGCGGTTCGCGGTGGAAGCGGCCTTCGAGCGGTGGCAGGTGGCGAGCGCCGACCTGACCCGCGTCCTGCGGCTCGAACCCGGCACGCTGGTCGAACCGGCCGAGGAGCCGGCGCTGGTGGTCGAACTACTCGACCCGGCCGCCGCGCCCGACGACCTCATCCCGGTCGCCCTGACTAATCGCCCCGAACTCGCCGCCGACCAGGCGCTCATCCAGGCGGCGCTCGCGCGGGTGAAGCAGGAGAAGGTGCGGCCGCTCGTCCCGACGGTGGCGCTGCGGAGCGTCGGCGGGCAGGCTCCGGGGCTGGCCGGCGGGTACTTCGGCGGCGGGCGGAACGACGACCTGTCCAACTTCGGCGGGCGGTTCAGCTTCGACCTCCAGGCGATCTGGGAGGTGCAGAACCTCGGCCTGGGCAACCGCGCGGCGGTTCGCGAGCGGGAGGCCGAACAGCGGGCGTCGCTGCTCCAGTTGATGCGCACCCAGGAGCGGGTCGCGGCCGAAGTCGTTCAGGCGCACGCCCAGGTTCGCCGCTCCGCCAACCGCCTGAAGGCCGCCGGGGAGGGCGTGGCGAACGCGGTCGAGACGGCCGAGAAGAACCTGCGCGGGCTGGTGCCGGGCAAGCGGGTCGGGGACCAACTGACGCTCGTGTTCCGCCCGCAGGAGGCGGTCGCGGCGGTGGCGGCGCTGGACCAGGCGTACCGCGACTACTACGCGGCGGTCGGCGACCACAACCGCGCGCAGTTCCGGCTGTACCGCGCGCTCGGCCACCCCGCCCAGTGCCTGACGGATGTGCCGACCCGCCCGCTCACGCTCCCGGCGACGCCTCCCGTCCCGACTCCAGCGCCGGCACCGCCGGCCCCACTTCCCGCGCCCGCGCCGGCGGCACCGCCCGTCGTGCAACCGTCGAGTCACACGGTTCCGGTCACTTCACCGGCGGCCGCGCCGGTCGCGGAAGAGCCGGTGTGGCGTGCGGGCGGCTCGCCCGCTCCCCGCCCTTAACCGCAATTTCACGCCCGCCGCGTCCCGTCGAGTACGATACCTCTTTCGCTCCCCCTCACGCCGCTGCCGACCCGCCGATGAACCCGATCTCCATCGCGCTCCGCCGCCCGGTCACCGTGATGGTGCTGGTCGCCGGCGTCGCCCTCGCCGGGCTGTTCGCCGTCAACCGGATGAAGGTGGACATCTTCCCGCCGCTCGATCTGCCGGTGATCTACGTCTGCCAGCCCTACGGCGGCATGGACCCGCAGCAGATGGAGGGGCTGATCGCCAACTACTACGAGTACCACATCCTGTACGTCGGCGGCATCCACCACGTCGAGAGCCGCAACGTCACCGGGATGACGCTCATCAAGCTGGTCTTCCACCCCGGCACCGACATGGCCCAGGCGATGGCCGAGGTGGTGGCGTCGGTCAACCGGTCGCGGGCGTTCATGCCGCCGGGCACCGTCCCGCCGTTCGTCATGCGGTACGACACCGGCAGCGTGCCCGTCGGCTACCTGGTGCTGAAGAGCGAGACGAAGACGATCGGCCAGATCCAGGACCAGGCGCTGTTCAAGGTGCGGCCGATGTTCGCCAGCATCCCCGGCGTGTCGGCCCCGCCGCCGTTCGGCGGGTCGGCGCGGACCGTGGTCGTTCGCGCCGACCCGCAGCGGCTCACCTCCTACGGGATCTCGGCGGACCAGGTGGTGCAGGCACTCTCGGCGGGCAACACCATCGCCCCGGCCGGGCAGATCCGCGACGCGACCCGGATGCCGCTGGTGCCGACGAACGCGATGGTGGTGAGGCCGGAAGACCTGGGCACCATCGAGGTCAAGCCGGGGGTGTTCCTGCGCGACGTGGTGACGCACGACCCGGTGACCGGTCGCCCGCTCATCGACGATGCCAGCGACATCACCACCGGGTACGCCCTGGTGAACGGCAAGCGGGCGGTGTACATCCTCGTCACCAAGCGGGCGGAGGCCAGCACGCTCGACGTGGTGAAGCGGGTCCGGGCCGAACTGCCGCAGATGCAGGCCGTCCTGCCCGACGACATCTCGGTCAGCTTCGAGTTCGACCAGTCACCATACGTCACCAACTCGATGAAGGGGGTGGCGTTCGAGGGGCTGCTCGCGGCCGGCCTCGTCGGGCTGATGGTGCTGCTCTTCCTCCGCGACTGGCGGTCGGTGATCGTCGTCGTGCTGAACATCCCGCTCGCCATCGTCGCGGCCGTGGTCGCGCTATGGCTGACCGGCCAGACGATCAACCTGATGTCGCTCGGCGGGCTGGCGCTGGCCGTCGGCATTCTGGTGGACGAGGCGACGGTCGAGGTCGAAAACATCCACACGCAGATGGCGCACCACCCGTCGGTCGCCCTCGCCGTCCGGCGCGGGAATCTGGAGACGGCGGTGCCGCGCCTGCTGGCGATGCTGTGCATCCTGGCGGTGTTCATCCCGTCGTTCCTGATGCAGGGGTCGGCGCGGGCGCTGTTCGTGCCGCTGGCCCTGGCCGTCGGCTTCTCGATGATCGCGAGTTACGTCCTGTCCAGCACCTTCCTCCCGGTCCTGTGCGTGTGGCTGCTGAAGAACAAGGAGTTCGGGCGCGGGCCGGGCCACGCAGCCGCGTCCGGGCCGTTCGGCCGGGCGGTCGGCTCCGGGGTCGCCGCGCGGTGGCTGCTCGTGCCGGTGTACCTCGCCGTCGCGGGCGGGGCGCTGTTCCTCGCCGCCCGGCAACTGGGCACCGAAATCTTCCCGCCGGTGGACGCCGGGCAGTTCCAGTTCCGGCTCAAGGGGCCGACCGGGACGCGGATCGAGCAGACCGAGGCGCTGACCCAGGAGGCACTTCGATTTGTCGCCACGGAGGCCGGGCCGGACAACGTCGCGATCAGCCTGGGGTTCGTCGGGATCGTGCCGCCGAGCAACCCGATCAACGCCGTGTACCAGTGGATGGGCGGGCCGGAGGAGTCGGTGACGCGGGTCGCCCTCAAACCGGGGACGGTGCGAATCGAGGAACTGAAGGCCCGGCTCCGCGAGAAGCTGCCGGCACACTTGCGGCGGTGGGCCGCCGAGAAGTGGAAGCGGGAGGGCGTGCCGCCGGACGTGGCCGACGCGCGGGCCGCCGACATCCGGCTGTCGTTCGAGCCGGCCGACGTCGTCAGCGAGGTGATGAGCTTCGGCTCGCCGTCGCCGGTCGAGGTGGTGGTGAACGGCCCCAAGATGGTCGACAACCGCGCGTACGCCGAGAAGGTGTACAAGGAACTGGCGAAGGTGCCGTCCGTGGTCGATCTGCGGTACGCCCAGGCGCTCGACTACCCGACGGTCGAGGTGGTGGTGGACCGGGAGCGGCTCGGCCCCAACGGCGCGACCGCCGCCGACGTGGCGCGGGCACTCACCCCGTACACCTCGTCGAGCCGGTTCACGACGCCCAACTACTGGCGCGACCCGGCCAGCGGCGTCGGCTACCAGGTGCAGGTGGAGGTGCCGTTCACCCTCGTCAACTCGGCGAAGGATCTGGAGTTGGTCCCGGTCGTCACGAAGGGGTCGCACACGGTCCTGCTGCGCGACGTGGCGCGGGTCAAGGAGGGCACGATGCCCGGCCAGATCGACCGCTACAACATGCGCCGCGTGGTGAGCATGACCGGGAACGTCCAGGGCGACGACCTCGGCGCGGTGGCGCAGCAGGTGGCGAAAGCGGTCGAGGCGGCCGGCCCGCCGCCGGCCGGGGTGAAGGTGGACGTACTCGGCCAGGTGGCCCCGCTCAACGACCTGTTCCGGGGGCTGGGCCTCGGCCTCGTCGTGGCGGTCGTCGTGATCGGCCTGCTCCTGCTGGCGTACTTCCAGTCGGTCCGGCTCGCGCTGGTGTCGGTCGCCCCGGTCCCGGCGGTGCTGGCGGGCGTCGCGCTCATGCTGCTGGCGACCGGGACGACGCTCAACCTCCAGTCGTTCATGGGGGCGATCATGGCGGTCGGCGTGGCGACGGCGAACGCCATCCTGCTCGTCACCTTCGCCGAGCGCGCGCGGGTCGGCGGGATGACCGCCCGCGACGCCGGCGTCGAAGGCGCGCGGACCCGCGTCCGGCCGATCCTCATGACCGCGTGCGCGATGATCGCCGGCATGGTTCCGATGGCGCTCGGGGTCGGCGAGGGCGGGGACCAGACGGCCCCGCTCGGCCGGGCGGTGATCGGCGGGCTTTTCGCCGGCACGCTCACCACGCTGTTCGTCCTGCCGGCGGTGTTCGCCCTCCTGATGGGCCGCACCGGCACCGCATCCGCCTCGCTCGACCCGTTCGACCCGACGAGTCCGCACCACGTTCCCAACGCCGAAGAAAGCTCGCGGGAGGCCCACCATGCGCCGTGACACGCCGCTCCTACTGGTCGCCGCACTCGGTCTGCTCCCGGCGGCCGGGTGCAACCGCAAACCCCCGTCGCCGGCCGCGCCGGCGGCCCCGGCTGGCACGCCGGTCACCGTGGTCAAGCCGGAGATGCGGCCGGTGAGGCGTGTCGTCGAACAGCCCGGAGCGATCCAGGCGTTCGAGGAGACCGCCCTGTACGCCAAGTTGCCGGGGCTGGTGGGCCGCGTGGAGGCCGACCCGGACAAGAAGGACCGCCCGCCGCACGACCGGCAGATCGACATCGGCAGCCGGGTGAAGCAGGGCCAGGCGCTGGCGGTTCTCGCCATCCCGGAACTGGACGAGGAGTGGAAGCAGAAGCAGGCCCTGGTCGCGCAGGCCGAGGCCGAGGTCGTGCAGGCGCAGAAGGCGGAGGAGGCGGCGAAGGCGGGGGTCGGGGCGGCCGAGGCGCTGGTGACCGTGGCCGACGCCGGCGTGGACCGCGCGCAGGCCCTGTACGAGCGGTGGCAGAAGGAGGTGGACCGGGTCACCAAGTTGGTCGGCGGCGGGATCGGGGACAGCCAGACGGTGGACGAGACGAAGAACCAGTTCCGGGCCGCCGAGGCCGGTCGCAAGGAGGCGACCGCGCGGGTGCTGTCCGCCCAGGCCGGGGTCAAGAAGGCCGTCGCGGACGAGGCGAAGGCGGCGGCCGACGTGTCCGCCGCGCGGGCCAAGCTGGAGGTGTCGAAGGCCGAGGTGCGGCGGCTGGACGCGCTGCGCGGGTACACGACGATCAAGGCCCCGTTCGACGGGGTGGTGACGCGGCGGGCGGTGAACACCGGCGACTTCGTGACCGGCAACGAGAAGGCCGGGCTGTTCGCGGTGGCGCGGATGGACCCGGTGCGGGCGGTGGTGAGCGTGCCTGAGGCGGACGCCGGACTGGTCGCGGTCGGGCAGGACGTGCGGCTGGCGGTGCAGGCCGTCGCCGGGCCGGAGCAGACGGGGAAGGTGGTGCGCACGTCGTGGTCGCTGGAGCCGGGGTCGCGCACCCTGCGGACGGAGATCGACCTGCCCAACGAGAAGGGCTTCCTGCGGCCGGGAATGTACGTCCACGCCAAACTGACGGCCGAGTTGCCGGCCGCGTGGTCGGTCCCGGCGGCGGCGGTCGGGAAGGCGGGCGACGACTCGATCGTGTACCTGGTCGAAGGGGGCAAGGCGGTCCGGGTCGCGGTCCAACTGCTCAAGGGCGATGGCCAGTTCACCCAGGTGCGGCGGTACAAGAAGCCGGGCGCGAGCGACTGGACCGACGTGACCGGGGGCGAACAGGTCGCGACCCCGGCGTCCGCCCTCTCCGACGGACAGGCGGTGCCATAGCAGCCGATCCGTGTCCCGCCGCCCGACCGAGTACACCGACGCGCGCTGCGGCGTTCGCGAGGTTAACGGGCCAGTAGCGCGGCCACGAGCATCACGGCGACCGCGATCGCCGCCAGCACCAGGTTCACGGGCAGGCGGCGCGAAGCGGGTCGGTGGTATCCCATCGCATTTCGCGTCACGCGCGACTCGTGGGCACGGGGCGGACGAAACCGACCGCGTCAGAAGTCGCCGGGGATGTCGCCGCCGGCGCGGGTGCCCAGCGCCGCCCACGTCTGCGGGGCCACGCCGTCGCGCACGAACCGCACACTCCCGTCTCCGAGCAGGGCGTTCACCCCGCCGGCGTGCCGGCTGCGGGCCGCCTTCCACGCCGGGTTGGAGTGCTGCACGCAGTCCATCGTCGGGCTGTTGGGCGTGCGGACGTGGTTGTAGAGGGTGCAGTTGTACGCCCCGTCCGCCCACAGCGCGCCTCGGTCGGTCACGAGCGTCGTGCTGGCGTCGCAGTTGCCCTGGGAGAGGGCGGTCACCTGCTTGGAGTACAGCCGCACGTCGGTCGCCCCGACCGGCGCGCCTCCGCCCGCGCCGAGAAGGCTCTCGGAGAACGCGACGGTGTTACTCAGGCCGTCGGTGACGTGGACCGCCCGCGCGCCGGCGTTCTTCACCGCGTCGAGATCCACGCCGCAGAACAGCCCGTCGCCGGTGAGCGCGTTGCCGTCGGCGTTGCCCCCGCTGCACGCGACGTAGTTGCTCGGCCCCTGGTCCGGCTTCACCACGCGGTATTCGTCGGACGGGCAGAGGAACGTCGGCACCACCGCCGCGACCGCCGGGCGGTTCTGCGGGAACGGGATCACCTGCGGTTGCACCGCCCCGCCGCCGTACAAGGGCACCGTCAGGTCGAGCGCGTTGTACACCGCCGTCTGTTCGAGGTACGGGGTCAGTTGGGCGAGGGCCGACCAGCGGAAGTGGCCCTTCGGGTTGGTCGGGTCGGCCGCCCACGTCTTCCGCCAGTACCCGGTCGGGAAGCACCCGGCCGTGCCCTCGTGGTTGTGCAGGGCGAGGTCGATCTGCTTGAGGTTGTTGGAACACTTCATGCGCGCCGCCGCCTCGCGCACCTTCTGGACGGCCGGTAGGAACAGTCCGACGAGGATGACAATGATCGCGATTACGACCAGGAGTTCGATCAGGGTAAACGCAGCCGCCGGAGATCGCTTCGTCATTGAGAAGTCTCTGACCAGGGGCGGGTGGCACACGCCAATCGCACCGCATCGGTGGCATCGACGGTGTTACGAACGCGATATTTGTAATACCGGACGTCTTTGTCGTCAGCCACGAAGAAAAGGCGTGAAGGGCGCGACGCGGCGATGTAAACCGAAGAAACCGTCAAGGGGGTGGGCCGTGTCCGACCTGGTGCGCTTCTCGGTGTCGCTCGAAGCCGATCTGCTCGACCGCTTCGACAAGTTCTGCGAAGCCGGCCAGTTCGCGACCCGCAGCGAAGCCGTGCGCCAACTCATCCGCGAGCGGCTGACGGCCCAGGCGGTGGCGGCCGACGCCGCCGACGTGGCGGCCAGTCTGACCCTCGTGTACGACCACCACAAGACGCGGCTGACCGACCGGATGCTCGACGTGCAGCACGACCACGCGGAGCAAGTGGTCTCGTCGATGCACGTCCACCTGACGCACGACCTGTGCATGGAGGTGATCGTGCTACGCGGGCCGGCGGCCGAACTCCAGAAACTGGCCGCCGAGTTGAGCGGCATGAAGGGCGTTCACCAGGCCCAACTCGTCGTCATCCGCGCCGACGACGCGCCGGGCGGTGACGCGCACGGTCACGGCACCGGCCGCCACCCACACCACCACGACTGACAACACCGCCCCCCGCACCGTCGCCGAGGTGAGCGGCCCGGGGCCGGCGGAGTTGTCGAGGTGTAGATGAAGCGTTCTGTTCGGGGTACGGGCGTGGTTGGAGAGGGTGCAATTGCACTCGTACAGCGGGCAGGTGCCGCGTGTCGGAGCCCTACTTTCGGCCCGGCGGCTCCGCAGTTCCCGTCGAGAGCTGCCCACGCAAGGTGAACGCCAGCAGTGTCGCGCCGACCCACGCGCTGCACGCCGAGCCGAGCAGGATGCCGAGCTTCGCCTGCGTGAGGAGTTGCGGCTCGCCCTGGAAGGCCAAGCCCGCGACGAACAACGACATCGTGAACCCGATGCCCGCGAGGAACCCGCCGCCCAGCAGTGCGAGCCAGCTCACCCTCCGGCAACTTCGCGACGCCGAGTTGTACCGCGAGGAAGCTGAACAGCACCACCCCGACCGGCTTCCCCACGAACAGCGCCACCGCGACCCCGGATGACACCGGCTCGGTAAGCGCCTTCCACTCGATGTGAACGCCCGCGTTTGCGAGCGCGAACAGGGGCATGATGAGGAACCCGACACACGGGTGCAGAGCGTGTTCGAGGCGTTCCAACGGCGACTCGCTCTCCCTCGCGGCGAACGCGAGCAACCCCAGTTCACCGGCGGTCGGGTCGTCGGCGGCGTCCTCGATTCCCGCTACAACGTCGGTGAGCGACAGCCGGAGGGCCTCGCGCCCGACCCACACGCCGGTCGGCGTGATGAGGGCGGTCGGGCCGATCCGCCGGGTCGTGGCCGTGACCCATTCAATCGGGCGAAGTCCCCGGCGGGCGAGCGCGTAGCCGCCGAGCGCGCAGGCGAAGCGGCTCAGGCCCAGGACGTAGGACAGCCGGCGGCGGTGCCCTTCGAGCAAGTCCTCGTCGCCGGTCCATCGCCGCCCGAACGACCACGCCATCCGCCCCGCGCTCGGTGCGGAGCCGGTAGAGCCGACCATCGGGGGCCTTGTAGTCGCGGACGGCGGCCGGCCCGTCGGCACTCGCAGATGCGGGAGGTCCGGCCTGACTACCACGTTCGAGGCAACGCCCCGGACGACACTTCTCCGAGACGTACCCGAGGGGCGGAGCCGCGCCCTCTCGCAAGGGCCGCAGACACGGTCAGCCCGCGTCCTCGTCCGCCGCCTGCTCCACGCGGGCCACGATCTCCGACGCCGACACGCCCAGCGCCTTGCACAACCGCAGGAGCATGTCCAGGGTCGGCGACTTGAGCCCGCGCTCGAGCTGGGAGATGTAGCTCCGGTCGACGCGGGCCTTGGAGCTGAGCTCCTCCTGCGTCATCCCGGCCGCCTCGCGCGCCTTGCACAGTTCCTCGCCGATCATGCCGACAGGTTGGGCCTGCCGGAAAAATCATCCGTAGACTATAGTCCTCAAAGTGCGGTCGGGGTATTATCGCCGGGGCCGCACACCACCCGGTTCGATTCCCGCGCCCGCTCGGCTGCCCGGGCGGAGCGATCGGCCGCGCGAGCGATCGAGGACAGCAGCATGGCCGAGGCCAAGCCTACGCAGTGCCCGAAGTGCGGCGCGGTATCGGGCGTTGTTTCGTGCCCGGCGTGCGGCAGCGTCTTCTACAAGAACCTCGCCGGGTGGACGGCCGGGCTGTCCGTCGCCGTCGCGGTCTGTCTGCTGGTGGCCGCGTACGCCGGCCCGTGGTGGCTGAAGGCCGGAGCGGTCGCGGCGTTGCTGATCTGCGCCGGTGTGCTGGTGTGGATTCGGGTCGCGCTGCTGCGGGCCGTCCGGGTCCGGGACCCGCTCGGGGCTGCGGGCGGGGCGCCGCTCTCGGTGCGCCTGTGGACGGCCGCCGCCCTGGCGGTCGCGGTCGCGGCCACGGCCGGCGGGTTCGCGGCGTACGACCGTGTCGAGTCACGCCCGGCCACGGCCACGCC
>SXGS01050811.1_pt1 | contig 47524 bp, 41 predicted proteins | sample 3174681 | NCBI WGS metagenome assembly SXGS01 (sample SAMN11356861, study PRJNA531348) | freshwater metagenome | isolation source: freshwater sample F1-80 | place: China: Fuxian Lake, Yuxi | collected 2017-12-25
ATTCCTCCCGTTTGGATTCAACGGACTTCGTCATCGCCATCTCATGTCCCTCCTTGACGTTGCTCAACTCGCGAACATCCATTTCCGCAGCGGCAGACTACTCAAGACACAACAAACAGGGAATTCCTGTTATGCACCCCAAATTAGCTTGCCCTGGGTATCCCCCTAGACAGATTGCGGCCAGTGCGATAGTTTCCTAGCCGACACGAATGGCGGATCGTCACCGGCTGCGGTTCAAGTCGAAAGAATCAGACTGATGTTCGGCGGGAGGTTTGTTCCAGCCCGCGGAAATATGGCTGAGGAGTTGCACGAACGGCGTGTGGCTTTTCAGCTTTTTTTGTTGGTGCTGTCGAGAATTTCGTCATGCGAGCGTGGGATCACTTTCAATCGCGATTCTCGTTCCGGCAGGGACCGGCTCTGGCTGGGTTCCTGAGCGTCACGCTCTGGTTGTTTCAGGTGGTGCTGGTCCAGCCGATGTTTGTCTGCTGGTTGAGCGCGGCCCAAGAGAGTGAGTCCGAAAGCCGCTGCGAAACGGAAGAAGTCGATTGCCCCGTGCAACTGACGAGTCGCTTGCGCCACCGATCCCGGCAAGCCGTTCCGCTCCATGCTCGCCCCGTCGCTCGTCGAATCTCTCCGCGATCCCTCATGGTCGCGCCCGTCGAGCGGCAATGCACTGCCGCTGCCGGCAACCCGGCTTGGTGTTGCCCCCTGCGCTGTTGAGCTGCGTTCTGCCACGGCATTTCCAGCATTCTTCTGATCGCGTCTGAGGGACGTTCCGGCGAGCGCCGTTTCGTCATCGCCTCGCGCAGATCAGAATGCGGAATCCGTCGCTACGGCTGAGAACGAACATCCAACGGCACTGCGATCAGGGAGACCGATCTTGAATACGCTGACCAGCAAATCTCTGAAGGAATTGGAAGCTGAGATCAGCCAGGCGGTCATTCGGTTTGAGAAAGAGGTCATGGGCCGAGGCCCCTTGGAAACCAAAACGTACCTGCTTGACGACCTTGTTTTGATTCGACTGAAGGGAGTTCTCACTCCGTCCGAGTTGAAACTGTCCGAGTCGAACGATCGGCAGCGCGGGCGATACTTGCTCAAGCAAGTTCGCCAGGAGTTGCTCGACCAGGGCCGGCCCGTACTTGAGGACATCATTCGTGACGTGCTCGGCGTGGAGATTCGCAGCTTGCACACGGACATCAGCACTAAGACGGGCGAGCGAGTCATCGTGTTGACGCTGGAACGAAAACCCGCGTGCGTGGAGCACGCTCGATATGCGGAGATCGAACGCCGAAACGGGCAACCGGTCATCGCCGGTTGAAAGATTGAATCCACATCCGTGGAGGCGAGAGACAGTCCGCAAGGCCGGTCGCTCGCAGCCACTCACTCATCCGCCATCAAGCCGCGGGGGATCATTAAGCCCCCAAAGACAAGGCCGGAAAGTCGCCGTCGCGCGACTTCCCGGCCTATTTTTTTGGAAAGGCCAGCGCACATGTGGGTGCAACTTTACGAACCAACGCTGTCTGATCACGAGCTGCATCCTTCGGGAAACGGCACCGAGCGCGCGTCAATCTTGCAACCACCGCAGCCGACCGCTGCGGTCGAGAATGCCGTCTCGCACATTCTGGTGGCCGTGCGGCTCGACGCGCAGGAGAGTGAGGCCGTGACGCTCGCGCTGCGAATGGCGGCGTCGCATCGGGCGCGAGTCACGCTGTTGCATGTGATCGCGCCTTACGCACCAGTTTCGGTGCATTGGCTCGACGCGATCGACAACCTGCACCGCGCGCTGTCCGGGCAATCGCGCGACGATGCGGCCGCGATGCGGCAAGGGCAGTCCTCCGTCGTGGAGTTCCTGGACCGCAAAATTCCGCTCGCGCTGCGTGAGCCGCTCGATCTGCGTGTCGAGTGTCCGATCGGCGACGTCGCTGCGGAAATCGCGAAATTCACCGACGAGCAATCCGTGGACCTCGTGTTCCTGTGCGACCGCCCGTCCGGATGGCGTCCGTCGATCTGGCCGAGCCTGTCGCAGCGCATCGTGCAACTCAACTCCAAACCCATCGTCTTCGCGCGGCCGCAAGCCAAACGGACCGGCAACGGTGCGTAGGTTGGGACTCCGTCCCGACCAACCGTCAGCCAACGGGATTCTCACACAACTTCAATCGCAGGGTCGGGACAGAGTCCCAACCTACTAACCAAAGGTAACTGACCATGATCTTGCAACGCTTTCGACGATTCATACACGTCTTTGATGATCGTTTTGAAGACCTGACGAAAGAGAATTGCAGATCGGTCGTGTACCGCGATTTCAGCGCGGGATTAATCGTGGCGATGACGGCGATTCCGATGGCGATGGGATTCTCGATCGCGATGGGCTTGCGTCCCGAACAGGGCATCATCGCGGGGGCACTCGCATGTCTGATCGGCCGCACATTTGGCGGATCGAAGTATCAGGTCTATGGCCCGACGGCCGCGTTCATCCCTGTGATCGCCGGCTTGATGGCGAAGTACGGCGAGGCCGGCGGTGGCACGTTCGATCAAGGCCACGGCTTCCTGGTGCTGGTGTCGCTGATCGCGGGCGTGATCCTGATGGGAATGGGGCTGTTGGGGATGGGCAAGTATGCCAAGCTCGTGCCGGAGTCGATCATCGTCGGCTTCACGATCGGCATCGCCATCGTCATCGCCATGTCGAATGCTGGGGAAGCGCTCGGCCTGCAACTGGGCATCAAATCCAATGTGCTGGCGAAGCTGCAAGAAATCGTCACCCAGATCGACGTCGCCAATTGGTACGCCTTCGGGCTGGCGATGATGACGCTCGTCCTGACGCGCGCGCTGTTGAAAGTCTCGATCTTTATTCCCGCCCCGCTGATCGCGCTGTCCGTAGGAACGGCGCTGGCCGTGTGGGTGCTGCCCGACAAGGGGATTCTGCTCATCAAGGACCGCTTCGGATCGATCCCGACCAACTTCTTCGTCTTCACGGGGCCGCACATGCCGGGTTGGTCCGCGTCGGTCTTCGTGGACATCGCGTACTTCGTCTTCGCGATCGTGTTCGTCTCGGCGGTCGAGAGCGTGCTTTGTTCGTCGATGGCCGATCGTCTGGCCGAGAACAAGAAGACTCCGTTCAACCCAGACAAGGAATTCTGGGGCCAAGGTTTGGTGCAAGTGCTGACGCCGCTGGTCAACGGTTTTCCTTGCACCGGTGCGTTGGCTCGTACCGCGACCAGCATCAAAGCCGGAGCCGTCACGCCGCTGGCCGGTTATTTCAAAGGGGTGCTCAAGCTCATTCTGGCCGTGTTCCTGGCGAGCTGCCTGAATTACGTCCCGATGGCCTGCATCGCCGGCATCCTGTTTTGGGTGGCCGGCAACATGATCAAACGAAAAGAGATTGTCGCGGTCCTGCAACACAGCCGATTCCATGCCGCGCTCATGGTTTTCACCGCCGTGATGGTCCCGCTGACCGACTTCCTCACCGGAGTTCTGTCCGCGTTGATCATTTACTTCGTGCTCAAGCCGTTCGTCGAACGTGCCCCGACGGGGGCACAATTGGACTTCGCGACGGAAGTCCATCCGCAGCGAACGGACGCTGGCGAACAACTTCAGCCGATCGGTTACGCGAATTCGATGGTCGAAGAAAGCAAATCGTAATCGACTCCGCGTCAGACAGTTGGGCAATATCGCTCAGGACACTTCGGTCGCTCCGAAGTCTGTTGATCCCTCAATTCCAAAGTTGAAAGTGCTGTTCATGGAAAAGATTTTGCAAGGTGTGCATGAATTTCGGACCAAGATTTACCCCCCGCAGAAGGCGTTCTACAAACGGCTGGCGGCCAAAAAGCAGAAGCCGAAAGCACTGTTCATCACCTGCGCGGATTCTCGCGTGCTGCCCAACATCATTACGAACACGGAACCGGGTGACATGTTTCAAATTCGCAATGCGGGCAATCTGGTCCCTCCTTATGGATCATCGCTCGGCGGAGAAGTCGCAACGATTGAGTACGCTGTGACGCAGTTGAACATCAAGCATTTGATTATCTGTGGTCATTCGCAATGTGGAGCCATTCACGCATTGCTCAAGAACCAAGTCCCTGAAGATCTGCTTGGACTAAGAGCGTGGTTTAATCACGCTCAGGCCACTCGGCAGATTGTGGCCCGCAAACACGGTCGCAAGACAGGGGACCGTCTGCAAATCGCCGCGACCGAAGAAAACGTCTTGGTGCAGGTCAATAATCTGAGCACTCATCCCTGCGTCGCGACCGGTTTGTCCTCTGGCGAAATCCATATTTACGGGTGGTACTACGACATTGCCACGGGGGGCGTCCGCCAGTTCGATCAGTCGCAAGGGACGTTCGTGGACCTGGAAGATGTCGCCTTCGGCACATCGCCCCTGCCCATCCGCGAATGGTGATCGGTGGTCGTCATCCCATTTGACGAGCCAATCCCTCGCTCCGTAACCACAATCGCCAGATAGTTACTGTTTGACGTGAACCAACAAAAACGAATCTGAAAAAGAGGCCTCTGGACATTACGGGGAATCGGGAAGATGCGTCAGCGTCTGCCTGAACGGAAGTGACTCGGACGAACCCCGATCGCTTCGATTCCTGCGTGCTGGGGGCAGGTGCTGATGAGTTTGTCGAGTGTGCGCAACGCTCGATGGGACCAAGCCGGTCGATTGTCGTATGCGTGCGCATGCGCGGTCTCCCGGCTTTTTTTGTCAATCAGGTGCAGTTCAAAAAGCAGGAGAGACTCCATGTTTGATGAATCAGATCGAGGAGTAACGATGATCGACAAACCTTCGAAGACGAAGTCCAAAAGCGAACTCGAGTCGGAGATCAGCCGAGCCATGATTCGCTTCAAGAAGGAATACATGGGGCGCGGGCCGATCGAGACACGAACGTTTTTGATCGAGGACATGGTGCTGGTGCGCTTCAAAGAAGTCCTGACTCCCGCTGAGATTTAGTTGGCGGGGGGAAAAGGAACGCGAGCGGGGACGCTATCTGGTCAAGCAGATGCGGCAAGAGTTGCTCGACTGCGGCCGGCCACAGTTGGCGCAGATCGTTCAGGACTGTCTGGGCCGGCAGGTCAAGTGCGTGCATACCGAAATCAGCACCAAGTCGGGCGAGCGGATCATCGTGTTCACGCTCAACGGCGAAGTGAACGGGAACGTCGTGCTGGCGGCGGGCGTGCTGCAGTTCATGGCCGGGCGCTGTCGGCTGGGACAAGTTTTCCGAGCGATGCCGCCAGCGATCATTCATGGCCTGATGACCGGCTTCGCGGTGATCATCTTCTCCACGCAGTTTCACGTCATGTTGGACGATCCGGTGCGCGGGACCGCGCTCCAGAATCTGTTGGAGATGCCGGCGGCGATCTGGTACGCGGTCGTGGATCGGGACGGTTCGCACCGCGCGGCGGTGATTGGAGCGTTGACGATTCTGCTGCTGATGCTGTGGAAGCCGCTGGCTCCTCGCGCGATCGCCCGCATACCGGCGTCGTTGGTGGCGGTCGGAGTCGCCACGATCTTGACCGTGACCACGGGTTTGCCGGTCGCGAAGGTGGACTTGCCGGAGAATCTGCTCGGCTCGATCCACCTGCTCGACCTGAGCCTGTTGCCGCGCTTGATCGAATGGCCGACGCTGCAAATGGCGTTGGTTATGGCCTTTTTTTGCCAGCACGGAAACCTTGCTGAGCGCGACGGTCGTGGACCGCCTGCAACAAGGTCCGCGCACGAACTACGACCGCGAATTGATCGCACAGGGCGTGGGCAACATGGCCTGCGGCATTCTGGGAGCGATCCCGCTAACCGGTGTCATCATCCGCAGCGCGGCGAACGTCGCGGCTGGCGCGCACACACGACTGTCGAGCATCCTGCACGGCTTGTGGCTGCTGGTGTTCGTCGCGTTCCTGCCCGGCCTGTTGAAGCTGATCCCCACCGCGAGTCTCGCCGCCATACTGGTCGTGGCGGTCTTCAAGCTGGTCAACGTGAAAGCGCTGCGAGAACCTCTGCGCGGCAACAACACCTACTCCGGATTTCTGTTGGAAGATTACAGTGACAAACTGGGCGAAGACGGGCAGGCAAAACTCAATACGTCGCAAAAGCTGACGCGGCGTATGGAGGCACTCACCGAGTCGCTGCTGATGTATTCGCGAGTCGGCCGCACGGAATTGGCCGTGCAAGACACGAACTTGAATGAGACGCTGGAGGACATCGTCGAGACGCTAGAGATTCGGCAGCGCGAATTGGGTGTCGAGATTCGTCAGCCGCAACCTCTTCCGACGATTCGCTGCGACGGCGTGCGAGCCGGCAAGGTCTTTCGCAACCTAATCACCAACGCCATGAAGTACAACGACAAGCCGCAGAAATGGATCGAGATCGGCTGCGAGCCTGAACCGGTCAACTGCACAAATGGCGGCGTGATGGTCTTTCATGTGCGAGACAACGGAATCGGCATTCGTGAGAATGCATCTCGACTCGGTGTTCCGTATCTTCAAACGTCTGCACGGCCGCGATGAATACGGCGGAGGAACTGGCATCGGACCGACGATCGTCAAGAAGATCGTGGAACGACACGGCGAACGGATTTGGCTGGAATCAACATTCGGGGAAGGAACCACCTTCTTCTTCACTCTCGCACAATGATAAGGTCATGCCTCTCGCACCCACCCAAACCATTCTGTTGGTGGAAGCCAGTCCCGAAGATCGCGAAGCCACGCTGCGAGCAACCACGAAGGCGGGCCTGTCGAACCCAGTCCACTGGTGCGACAACGGCGATAAGACGCTGGACTACCTGCATCGTCGCGGCGAGTTCGCCGATCCCGCCAAGTCACCACGTCTCGGCGTCATCCTGCTGGACCTGAACATGCCGGGCACTGACGTCCGCGAAGTGATGAGCGAGGTAACTCAAGACTCGGACCTCAAGCTGATCCCGATCGCCGTGCTGACCACATCGTCCGACGAACGGGACATCGACGCCTTCTTCGCCTCCGGTGCTAAGAGCGACATCGTCAAGCTGGTCACGCAGAATGGCATCCTCAAAGCGCTGCAACGGCTGGATTCGGTGTGGAGTTTCAATTTCTGAGGGCGACCAACAACCGCGTCTTCATGGAGTTGGCAACCTGAGATCTCATTGCGTCGCGCGATCGTGATTGTTTACATCCGTGCCCCGGCCTTGCCATCCGTGCGAAAAAACAACCGAAGGACTCTGTCGCACGGATGGCAAGGCCGAGGCACGGATGAAAGCCAGACGTCCGATGTCGAGATCTGATTCTTCACGCCTTACCGGAACACACCATGCCATTCCTTCGCATTCTCGTCGTACTTGTGACTGTCTTGACGGTGACACTTCATGGCTTCGCCCCCGCTGCTGAACAGTCGCGGCCGAACATCTTGTTGATCCTCTGCGACGACCTCGGCTATGGGGACGTGAAGGCATTGAATCCTGACGGCAAGATCGCGACTCCGAACATCGATCGGCTGGCTCGCGAAGGGATGATCTTCACCGACGCGCACACATCCTCGGCGGTTTGCTCGCCGACTCGCTACGGGCTGATGACGGGGAGGTACAACTGGCGGACGAAGCTGCAAAGCCACGTCCTCGGCGGGTTGAGTCCGCGGCTGATTGAACCGGGCCGCATGTCGATTGCGTCGATGCTCAAGCAGCAGGGCTATCACACGGCGTGCGTCGGCAAGTGGCACCTCGGCATGGACTGGGTTGTGAAGCCGGGAAAGGATGTCGCCGAACTGAGCATTGAAACGCGCGAGCAAGTCTTCAACGTCGATTACTCGCAGCCGATCAAGAATGGGCCAACCAGCGTCGGGTTCGATGAGTACTTCGGCATTAGTGCGTCGCTCGACATGGTGCCGTTCACGTACATCGAGAACGACCGCGTGACGAAACTTCCGACCGAGGACCGTGGATTCGAGTTGATGTTCGGCCGAGGCAAACCGATGACGCGGCTCGGACCAGCCGCTCCCGGTTTTGATGACGCCGACGTGTTGCCGGATTTGACGAACAAAGCGATCGAGATCATCGGACGGCATGCTCACGACGCGATCCACGGTAAGCCGTTCTTTCTCTACCTGCCGTACGCCTCGCCGCACACGCCTATTCATCCGAAGGGGGATTGGCTCGGCAAGAGCGGGCTGAATCCGTATGCCGACTTCGTCATGCAGCAGGACTTCGCGATTGGCCAGTTGCTCGACACGCTCGACAAGCACGGGCTGACCAACAACATGCTGGTGATCTTCACCAGCGACAATGGATGCTCGCCGCAAGCGAAGTTCGACGAACTGCTCGCGAAGAGACACAACCCCAGCTACATCTTTCGCGGCCACAAGGCGGACATCTACGAAGGAGGACATCGCGTGCCGTTCCTCGTGCGCTGGCCGGGCAAAGTCAAAGCGGGGTCAAAGACCGATCAACTGACTTGCTTGATCGACGTGACCGCGACGGTTGCTGAGATCGTTGGCGCAAAGCTGCCGGCCAACGCCGCCGAAGACAGTGTCAGCTTCTTGCCGACGCTACTCGCTCAAGCTGGCAAGCCCGCGCGCACGACACTCGTGAGTCATTCGATCAACGGCTCGTTTGCGATCCGCGACGGTTCGTGGAAGCTCGCGCTCTGCCCCGGATCTGGTGGTTGGAGTAATCCGCGTCCCGGCATGAAAGACGACGACCTGCCGCCGCAACAACTGTTCGATCTGAGCACCGACATCGGCGAGACAACGAATCTTCAAGACAAACATCCAGAGACCATCACTCGGCTGACGAAGTTGCTTGAGAAATACGTTGCCGAGGGCCGCAGTACTCCGGGCGAACCGCAGAAGAACGCAGTCGCCATTCAGATTCGCAAAGACGCTCGTAGTCGCTGAACGACTTTGCCCACGCCTTCGGTGCGGGATTGGATGTCCTCATTTGTCGCCCTCCCATTTTTCGCCAGCTCTCCTTTCCGCTACGGCAAGAGCTGGCAAACAATGTGGGGCGAAAAATCGAACCAGCAGCCGCTGAAGTGTCATAAGCCTGATGCTGAATTCCGAAATTTCGCTTGTTCATCTTTTGGCGGGGCATGAAACTGCGGCAGTGATGACATGCGTGACGAGTTGGATGAACGAGCCGTTGTCTGGAGAAACTCGATGATCGATCCCCTGAATCTGCGACATCCTTCGATTTCGCGACGCACCGCCGTCCAAGCGGGAGCGGTCGGGTTGCTGGGCTTGGGGATGAATCATCTCGCGGCTCTGCGTGAGACTCGCGCGGGGGAGCAGCTGCCTAAAGGCGGAACTACGAACTCTGGCAGAGCGAAGTCCTGCATTTACATTTTTTTGTCCGGAGGACTTTCGCAGCATGACAGTTTTGATTTGAAGCCGGATGCTCCGGCCGAGGTCCGCGGTGAGTTCAATCCGATCGCGACCAGCACACCGGGGCTCGACATCTGCGAACACTTGCCGGGGCTCGCCAAGCAAAGTCACCGCTGGTCGGTGCTGCGATCGCTGACGCATTCGACCAACGAGCACACGTTGGGGCATTACTACATGCTGACGGGCCGCAGCGTTACATCGCCGGGGTTTGTTGGCGATCGCAAACCGCGGCCGTCCGACTGGCCGAGCATCGCGTCGATCGTCGGCGATGCCGTGCCGCGTAGGTCCAACAACCTGCCCCCCGCGATCGTGTTGCCCGAACGGCTCGTCCATTGGTCCGGCGGAGTCATGCCCGGGGCGTATGGCGGGCTGATGGGGGCACGCCGCGATCCCTTCTTCATCGAGGCGTCGCCGTACGGCAATCCATTTTGGCGCGGAGCGTATCCCGAATACACGTTCGCCAACGAAACCAAGAAGGCACCCAAAGACCCCGACGCGCGCGTCTATCAGGCCCCGAATATCACGCTGTCACCCGACCTGAGCTTGGGCCGAGTCAACAACCGCGTCTCGCTGCTGCGCGAGTTGGATCACCAGCGCAGTGATCTCGAACGCTCGGCCGCGTTGCAGAGTTACGACGATCACCGTCAATCGGCGATCTCGCTGCTGGCCGCGAACGATGTGCGGCGAGCGTTCGATGTGACGAACGCGGACGAGGACACTCAAGTCCGATACGGCCGCAACAGCTATGGCTGGTCGCTGCTGATGGCCTATCGCTTGATCGAGTCGGGAGTGAATCTCGTCCAAGTGAATCTCGGCAGCAATGAGACGTGGGACACGCACGGCGAGATCTTCCATCGGCTGAAAGACAAACTTCTTCCGCCGACCGATCGTGCGCTGTGTGCGTTGCTCGACGATCTGAATGTGAGCGGCCTGCTCGACAGCACGCTGGTGGTCATGGCGGGTGAGTTCGGACGCACGCCGAAACTCTCGCTGCTGGCTGACTCGTACCAGCAACCGGGACGCGATCACTGGGGAGCGGTCCAAAGCGTCTTCTTCGCCGGTGCCGGAGTCCCCGGCGGCGCGGTTATCGGCTCGTCCGACAAGATCGCTGCGTATCCCGCCAGCAACCCGCAGAAGCCGGAGAACATGGCCGCGACGATTTACCACGCGCTCGGCATTCCGGAAACTGCCGCGTGGCACGACGAGCTCAATCGCCCGCACCACATTTACCACGGCCAACCGATTGCCGGATTGGTGTGAGATGTCGACCTATTCCGCCAACCCGTAGTTCGGACGCCTACGTCCGAACTGACCATGCAACCGGACTTAGGCGTCCGGTCTACTGAAGGACGTTGCATGTTGACGATCCTGAGCAACCCTCGCCGAGCCTGTGACGGAGTGGCACGCCGCGAATTGCTGCAAGCGGGCGGAGCGGGTTTGTTCGGATTGAACTTGCCGAAAGTGCTCGCTGCCGAGTCCGCTCACACGGGGCGTCAACCGCGTGCGAAGTCCATTTTGTTCGCGTTTTTGTACGGAGGTCCGTCTCAATTAGAGACGTTTGACATGAAGCCGGAAGCGGCGAGTTCGATCCGCGGTCCGTATCAACCAATCGCGTCGCGAACGCCAGACCTGCGAATCTGCGAGTACCTGCCGAGGCTCGCGGCGCGATCGGACAAGTACTGTGTGATCCGCACGGTGAATCATCCGCTGAACGACCACAACGGAACGCATCACATTCAAACCGGGCACCCGATCCCTCCGGCCGAGCGCGGGGCGGCGATGGTCGACGCGACCGACAAGGACTGGCCCTGCTTTGGCTCGGTCATCGAGTACCTCGACCGCCGCGCGACCGGAAAGCCGCCGGCATTTCCCGGCTACGTCTTCCTACCGAAACGGTTGGGACACTTTGCGGGCTACAACATCAATGGGCAGTACGCGGGATGGCTGGGATCGGCCTACGACGGGATGGCGACGAACATCTCGAAACGGAACGCGGGGGACAATCCGTTCTACCGAGATTGCACGGATGACGAACTCGACTTCCGCATGTTGGGTCTCGATCCACAGCCACAACTGACACTCGACCGAGTCAATCGCCGCGAAAGTTTGCTCGAACAGTTCGACGAGCAGCGCCGGCGACTGGATGCTTCGCTGAACGACTCGCTGGCCGTGCGCGATTTCAGTTCAACGCGCGAACGAGCGTTGGCTTTGCTGACATCGGACAATGTCGGCGCGGCCTTCGACATTCGCCGCGAACCGGACAAACTTCGCGATCAATACGGTCGCAACTTGTTCGGCCAGTCGCTGCTGATGGGGCGACGGATGCTCGAAGCGGGTTCGCGATTCGTGACCGTTGCCTGGGATCTGGCGGTGCGCGGCGACGTGATGGGTAGTTGGGACATGCACGCCGGGCTGACGCGCGTGATGAAAGATCATCTGCTTCCCGGCTTGGACCTGGGACTCTCCGCGCTGCTGGACGACCTGGAAGCTCGCGGGTTGCTCGATGAGACCTTAGTCGTCGCCGTCGGCGAAATGGGCCGCACCCCAAAGTTTCAAAACCGAGGCCAGGAGGACGGTCGCGACCATTGGACCTACTGTTTTCCGTGCGTGCTGGCGGGAGCCGGCATACGCGGCGGCATCACTTTTGGTCGCTCGGACAAAGATGCCGCCTGGCCCGCCGATCATCCCGTCAGTTGCGAGGATCTGGCCTGCACGATTTACCATGCCCTCGGCATCGACCCGCACGCCCACCTGCTGCGTGACAAACAAGATCGCCCGATCGCATTGGTCGAGGGAGGCCGAGTGCTCAGCGAGTTGTTTACCTAACAGTGATTTCAAAACCGTACCGCGACCGTTAGGGAGCGGCCCGCGATGTCACAAACGGCCGCTCCCTAACGGTCGCGGTACTGTGATCTCTCTGAAAACCGAACTTTGAAAAGGGCAAGTAACAAAACCACCCCCAAGGAGTCCGCAACATGACGGTTCGAATTTCCGTATTCGCGTTGGTCGTGGCTCTCAGCCAGTCGTTCGCTTCGGCCGCCGAGCCAACCTCGGTCGATGTCTTCATCGCCGGACAAGGCAGCTACTTCGTCTATCGAATCCCTGCGTTGATCACGACCAAGCCCGGCACGCTGCTTGCCTTTTGTGAGGGGCGCAAGACATCGCTCAGTGATGATGGCGACAACGATCTCGTACTGCGCCGCAGCACCGACAACGGACAGACGTGGCTCAAGCTGCAGATCGTCCATGAAGAAGGAGGCGACGCGGTCATTACGATCGGCAATCCGTGCCCGGTGATCGATCCGGCCACCGGACGAATCTTCCTGTCGATGAATCGCAAGAACGGCCGAGTCCTGCTGACTCACAGCGATGATGACGGAGTCACTTGGTCCAAAGTCCGCGACATCACCGAGTCGGCGTCAAAACCCGGTTGGGGTTGGTATGCGATGGGACCAGGAGTCGGCATCGCGTTGGAACGTGGCCCGCATCGCGGCCGACTCATCCTGCCTGCCAATCATCGCGAGACTCCCGACCGCAGCGGGCCGAGCGCTTCGCACATCGTCTACAGCGACGACCACGGCGAGACTTGGAAACTCGGCGGCAACGTCGGCCTGCACACCAACGAATGCCAACTCGTCGAGACCGTCACCGGTGACGGTTCTGAGTTGCTCATCAACATGCGCAACCATTGGGCTCGATCCGGCAACAAACCAGAACTGGCCGGCCGCCGCCTGATCAGCCGCAGCCGCGACGATGGACTGACATGGACGGAACCGGCTCGCGACGAGGCACTCATCGAACCGACGTGTCAGGCGAGCTTGATTCGCTACTCGTGGCCGTCCGACTCGCAGCGCAGCACATTGCTGTTCGCGAATCCTGACCATCCCTCTAAGCGAAAGCAGATGACCATTCGCGTCAGCTACGACGAAGGGCGGACTTGGCCTGTGCGCAAAATGATCGATCCTGGCTCTTCGGGCTATTGCTGCCTCGCTCGCTTGAAGGACGGCCGGATCGGCTTGCTTTACGAGCGCGACAATTACCAGCGGCTGACGCTCGTGACGCTCAGCCCCAAAGACCTTTGAGCTTGTCTTTGTCTGGAACGCCGAGCGGGAACTTCTTGCTGTATTCGTGATCGGCGATGCCGGCGAATTCTCGCAGGGCCGTGTGGATGTGCTCGGGGCGGACGCGAATCCCTTTTTCCTTTTCGCAGGCGAGCGTCTGCGGGTCCACGGCGACTTGGAATTGCTTCTCGTCGGTGGCTCCGATGACGCGATCCCCTTTAATGCCTTTGCCGAGAAACATGATCGAACCGACGGACCAGTGGTCTTTGCCGTTGCCGTTGTTGTTGTTGTTGTTGTTGTAGGTCGGCGTCCGCCCCATCTCGCTTTGCAGGATGACAACAAGTTGGTCGCGGATTTTGAGTTCCTCGGCGCGGCGCATCAGGTACGCGATGCCGGCGAGGAATTCCGGGATCAACAACATCTGATCGCGGTCGTTGTTGGCGTGGCTGTCGAACTGGCCGATCGTCAGGTTCGCGGAGACGCAGACGCCGGCCTTGAACGACGCCAGCGTGATCTCGACTTGCTGTGCGAGTCGCTCCTTCGGGATCGACGACGGGATATGCGGTGCGATGCATTCAAGCGCCTTTGAGTTGACCTGCGCGGCGTAGAGCATGTTCTCGGCTCGTTCGACGCGCGGCAGTCGTGGATCGGCGGCGGTTGCTTCGTGTTCGGTCAGCAACGCTCGTTCGATGCGATCCAGCGCGAAGCGGTCGTGATAGGGCGAGCGTTCGTTCCCTTCGATCGCGTCGGCGTTGGCGAGCTTCTTCAGCGACGGCAAGTACGGCACGCGCGACATCGCCACCAGATTCCCCGTTGCCGAGTAGTTGCCGAACGTCAAAAACGACAGAGGACAGGTCGGTCCCTGACAAGCGGCGACGAGCGCCGCAAACGTCGGATACGCGAGGCTGTTAAGCTTCCCGGTCGCCATGTACCGCGCGCCGGGCGAATGATTGTTGACCGAGTAATCCAGGCCATTGAGCACGAGCAATTCATCCCCGAAGTTGGCGTAGAACTCTTCGTTGCTCATGCCGCCCGACTTGTGCTTCTCCGTCGGCGCGAACTTGTGGTTGCCGCGAGTCTGAATGTCGCCCGCCTCGAACAGCCGATTGATGCCGTCGATTCCCTTGGGGTCCATCAAGTACGTCGTGTCCCAGCCGCCGGAGGCATTCAGCACGACGTAGAACGGCCCTTCGTAGCCGTTGTCCTTCGACTCGGCACGCAGGAGGTTGGAAAACCGGAACGGCATTGCCAAACCCAGGCCGGCCAGCCCGCACAGTTTTAGAAAAACGCGTCGCATGACGGTTACTCGTAGAGGAAGTCTTGTCGTCGCATTAGGTATGTCAGCACACCGCGCCAAGCGCGGATCGTGTAGTGCGGGTCTTCGGGAGCATCGGGAACGTGGGCTCGGCAATGGTAGTTTTCGCGTTTATCGAGCCCCTTTTGAGCTTGGGCATCCGTGACGATTTTGGCGAAGAGTTCGAACGACCGATTGACCTCGGCCGAATCGACGGCGTCGTAGCGGCCGAGCACCAGTTCGTGCAGACGTGCGATTGCCGCACGGATTTTCGCGTCGGCTTTGGGCGACGAACCGGGAATGATGTCCGGCTCGATGTTCGAGAACAATCGTCGTTCTGCGGCTGGTCGAGCGAAGTCTTTCAGCGTCTGGCGGCACGCGATGTCGTTCGACAAGATGCGCTGAATCGCGCCCATTGCGCCGCTGGGATCGGCGGCCCGTTCGGTGACTTCCTTCGAGTCGATGCCGCCGTACAGCGCGGCGAGCTGTCCGTCGCCATGACCTAATCGCCCCCAACGCTCGCCGAAGATTGCGTTCAACTTTCGTTCGACCTGTTCCGGCGCGAGCATTCGCATCAAGCCGATGTCATCGAGTTCCGCGCGGCGGGTGGGATTCTCGGTCGCCGTTCTGAGTCCGTCGGCGCGATAGAAGTCAGAGGCGACCCAGTCCTTGAACACACTCTTCAAGTTGAAACCTTCGGCGGCGAAGCGTGCGGCGATGGCTTCCGTCCGCTGGCGTTGAGTTTGATACGCTCGACGCTTGGCGGCGTAGAGCGGGTCGTCGATTTCCTTGGGTGGCAACAGCACCTTGCGGCCGGTCAGCAGATAGTAAACGTGTTCGACCATCGCGACGGCGAAACGGGGATCCTTCGCGGTTCGTACGCCGAGCCACTGCAATGCTCGCCAGCGTTGTTCGGCAGGCAAGTCCTCGCCTTCAAAACCGGCACCGAACATGTCGCTGAACCAGCCCCCTTTTCGCTTGCCATAGGTCGCGAAGTTGGCGTCGAAGCGCCAGTAATCCTGAAACATCCCCGCGACCGGATCGAGCGTCTTGTGGCAGACGACGCACTCGGTCGCCTGCATCGTCGGGATTTCGTACTTCGCCGAAGCGGCCGCCGCGTCGGATACACGAGCTGCCAGCTCAAGCACATCCACGCCGAGGAAGTGCTGTTAATACATCCGCGCGCGAAGCCGATTGCGGTTCGTCTCGGTCGTCGGGTAGCGCGTCAGGTACTGAAACGTGCTGAGCAATCCCGCGTGAGGATAGAAGCCCGTCTCCGAATCCTGATTCTCGGACTTGTTGCCTCCGACGAGCGACTTGAGCTTCACAGGGACGTACTCGAGCGGATCGTCTGGATCTTTGAATTGATCCTTCAGCTCATCGAAGACGCCGTAGCCTCGCGCCGAATACGGCGTGACCATGATGTAGTCGGCCGTGACGATCTCGGTGAAAGGCCGATCGTCTCGCACGATGTACTCGATGAGCTTCATCGGCTCACCGAGCAACGCGTCGCGGTACTGGCCAGCGATCTTCCATTCTGTTCGCTGCCGTTCCTGCTTGTCGGCGATGTGGCTCAGGTCGTACTTCTGATACCAGAGCCGCGTGTTCTCAAAGTGCTCATACGCGAGCACGGTGGCATCCGCGTTCCCGTCGATACCGAGCGTCAGAAAGATGTCGTTGAAGCCCTCGCGAAGCCGTTCGTAGAAGGCGTCGTCTTTCATGACGCCGTCGAGGATCGACGGCAATGCCTTCAATCCCTCTCGGCCGATGGCAGCAAGTTCCCCCTCATTGGGAAGCCGGCCAGCCAGCGACAACGTCGCTCGACGCAACAACCGGCGATTATCCAGCATGACGACTCCGTCAAAGATGGGCGGAGCATTCTTGTCCTCCTCCGTCGTCAATGACGGTGACGGCCCCTTCGATTCATTCGCCCGACGCACGAACTCCGCGAGGATGCGGTAACCAGCCGAGTCACGCTTGAGGACATCCTTGCCTCCGTGGTCCAGCCCGCCGGTGACCTTCAACAACATGCGAGACTGATGATCCTTTTCCTGAATTCGAGCGACTCGCAGGAACAGATCGCGATTGTGCCGCATCGCATCGTCCTGAGCGGCCCCCTGGCTTCGCGAGGGATCAAGCAGCACGACTTTGGAGTCCTCGGCATCGCCCCCCAACTTATGACAAGTCAGGCAGGACATCGCCCCGACTTTCGCCCAGACTTCATTGCGGAAGCCATCCTCCCGCTTTTGTTCCTCGCCGCGCGCGACCGCCACGAACGCAACCATCGCCGCAAGCAAAACCAACCGTCGGTAAGAAGAAGGCATCATGGGCTGAACTCAATCCGAGTCATCAATTCAGTTCAGAAACAGTGGCCGGCGGAAGCTAATCGAGGCGACGCTCTAGCAACGTGCTCTTCATTTTTCTGTCCCACATCTTTCTGTTTCATCCGACCCTGTATCACAATACTGTCCGATGGTTGCACCGTCTTGGCCCCTGATGGACTGGAACTTCGCCATGCCCGATCGATTTATTCCCAACGTGACACCGTGCGGTCGGACTCGCCGAGAGTTTTTGTGGGAGGTTGGGGGAGGCTTCGCGGGCCTCGGATTGATTGACCTCTTGTCGCGGGATGGGTTCTTTGCGAAGGGCGCTCGCGCGAACGAGGTCGCGAGTGGTGACGCGGCGATGCATCCGCTGGCTCCGAAGGCTCCGCATTTTGGGGGAGCGAAGCACTGCGTGTTCCTGTTTATGAATGGAGCTCCTTCGCAAGTCGACACGTTTGATCCAAAACCGATGCTCGACAAGTTTCATGGGACGGCGTACTCCGGGAAGGCGAAGGTCGGATCGAACGGGAGGCCGATCGGATATTTGATGAAGTCGCCGTTTCCGTTTCGGCCACACGGCGAGAGCGGGTTGCCGATCAGCAGCCTCTTTCCGCACACGGCGAAACATGCGGATGACATCTGCGTGATTCGGTCGATGCACGCGGACACGGCCGCGCATGCGTCGGGCTGCTTGCAGATGAATACTGGCAGCGTGTTGATCGGCAAGCCCAGCTTAGGAGCGTGGCTGAGCTACGGCCTGGGGACCGAGAACGCGAACCTGCCGAGCTTCGTGGTGATGACCGATCCGCGCGGAGGGCCGATCGGCAGTGCGTCGAATTGGACGGGCGGATTCATGCCGGCGGCCTATCAAGGAACGCTGTTTCGCAGTCAGGGGACGCCGCTGTTGGACCTCGCGACACCGGCGGGAGTTTCCGATCGAACGCAACGTAAGTCGCTCGATCTGCTTGGCGAGCTGAACCGCGAGCACCTCGCCACGCGGCCGCGCGAATCGGAATTGGTCGCGCGCATCCTCTCCTACGAACTGGCGTATCAGATGCAAACGACGGCGGCAGACGTCGTCGATCTCTCGCAAGAGACGCGGCAGACGCACGAGATGTACGGACTGGACGACGCGCGTACGGCGGACTTCGGCCGCAAGTGCCTGATCGCTCGGCGGCTGATCGAGCGGGGCGTGCGGTTCATCCAGTTGTACTCCGGCGGCGGGCACATCGAGGACACTTGGGACGGCCACAACAACTGCATCAGCAACCACACGATCCACGCGGGCGAGACGGATCAACCGATCGGCGCGTTGATGACCGATCTCAAGCAACGGGGCCTGTGGGACGAAACACTGCTCGTCTGGGGCGGCGAGTTCGGCCGCACTCCGACCAGCGAGGGAGTCAACAAACCAGGCCGCGACCACGACTGGCACGGCTTCTCGATGTGGCTCGCCGGAGCCGGCACTCGCGGCGGCCAAGCGATCGGCGCGACCGATGACTTGGGCTTCGCCGCCGTGGACGAACCGTGCCACGTCTCCGATTTGCACGCCACAATCCTGCACCTCATGGGCCTCGACCACGAACGATTGACGTTCTTCTACAAGGGGCTGGAGGAACGCATTACCGGTACGCGCGGGAACGTCGTAGCGAAGGCAATTGGGTGAGACTCATGAAACGAGCCTGGATCAATCTGGGTGTGGGAGTCGGCTGCGTCGGCTTGCTGCTCTCGCTGTTGTTACCGGCGGTGATGAAGGCTCGTGAAGACGCGAGACGCTCGCATTGCAAGAACAATCTCAGGCAGTGGGGCTTGGCTCTGCTCAACTATCAAGACGTTTTCAACATGTTCCCGCCGTATGCGGGCGGAACACACGAAAACGGCGAACGGTTATCCGGCCGAGTGATGCTAATGCCGCAGCTCGGATGGGAAGTCGAGGTGTGGCACAAGATTGGTTCCACGTCCCAACAAGGTGGCGATCCAATGACGCTGTTGAAGGATCTTGTTGTGGACTACAGAGAAACGGGCGGAGAGCGATTTCTGTATTTGGATCGTGTCCAGAACCTTTTGAATGACTCCTGTTGGGTTTGCCCATCGTCTGTCGTTCCGCCGAAAGTCGATCAGCAGCCGCATGTGAGTTACATGTTTTGCGCTGGCGATCAGCTCGATTTTGGTGACAACGGTGGAGTCGAAGACTTTCCGAATCACAAGAGGACTCAGGGAGTATTCGGTTGGCGAAGCGGCGTGAGCATTCGAAGGATTACCGACGGCACCAGTAACACGATCGCGATGGCGGAGCGTGATCTCGGAACACCGAATGACCGTCGAGACCCGCGCGGGCGAGTCGCTAAAGTTGCCGCCACGAGCCCGGCCGATTGTGTCAATCTGACATCCGACGGTCGTTACCTCTCCGCTGTCACTGTGCTTCCAGAATTGATGGGCGAACGTTGGGCGAGCGGGCATCCGATCTATTCCGTGTTTCTGACGGCCATACCGCCGAACGGTCCATCCTGCGCTGCTTCAGCTCCACCGAGCGGTGCTTCCGTCGGCGGTTGGTTCACCGCGAGCAGCCGACACCCCGGCGGGTGTCATGCCCTGTTCTGCGACGGCACGGTCAGATTCGTCAATGAGACGATCAACACGGACGATCTCACAGCCGTGGGGCCAAAATTTATTGAGACCAAAGGTGAAGTTGGTGGGCAACGCGCTTGGTCTGGTTTTGTGAGCAGCTATGGTATTTGGGGAAGCTGGGGCCGGATGGATGATTCGGTTCCGGGAGCGTATTAACCACGCGGCTTGTGGGACGCTGCGAGCATGACACACTGATGGCCGAACGTCTGAGCAGAGAATTGGATGTCCGACTTTGTGGCTGACAAAGCGAATTCCGTGAGCAGTGGCCGACGACGCTGGTTGCAAGCTGGTGCGTTGGGGCTGACCGGGTTGTCGTTGCCGGAGTTGTTCACGGCTCGCGCAATGTCTCATGCCGCCGCTCAGCGTGAAACTTTTGGGCGGGCGAAGCGTTGTGTGATGCTGTTTTTGACCGGAGGAGTTCCGCAGCAGGACTCGTGGGATCCAAAACCGAAAGCTCCCGCGAACGTGCGCGGGGAATTCTCGCCGATCGCAACGAACGTGTCGGGGATCCAGGTCAGCGAGATGTTTCCGCAGTTCGCTCGGCGAATGGATCGCGTGACGTTGCTGCGGTCAGTGACTCACGACGATACGGTCCACACGTCGGCGGGTTACACGATGCTGACAGGACGACGGCATTCACAGGCGAACGCGAAGACGGCGACCGACATCAAGCCGCAGCCGACCGATCATCCGCATGTTGGTTCGATCTTGTCGCTCGTCCGGCCGCAGCTTGGTCCGCCGACGTTTGTGTCGCTGCCGGAAATCATCCGGGACGACGCGGTCAACGAGTTCCCCGGACTGACCGGCGGATTCTTGGGCGAGCGGTACTCGCCATTGTTGATCGAAGGCTCGGCGAAGACGAATCAATTCGCCCCGCCGCCGCTGGCTTTGGCCGAAGGTGTGTCGGCCGCACGGTTCACGGAGCGTCAGCGGCTGCTGTCCGACCTCGATCAGCGATTGCGGACGGAGTTCCTTTCGCAACGGGCTACGATTGCCGATTCACAGCGAGAGCGGGCGTTTTCGCTGATGGCGTCGAGCGTTGTGTAGCAGGCGTTCGATCTGGATCGCGAAACTCCGACGACTCGTCAGCGATTCGGTTCGCACTTGTTCGGACAAGGCTGCTTGATGGCTCGGCGGCTGTTGGAAGCGGGCGTGTCGTTGGTCACGGTCTACTGGCATTACGAAGGGCCGCGCGACTCGCCAGTGTGGGACACGCATGCGAACAATTTTGCTCACTTGCGAAACCGGCTTGCGCCGCCCACCGACGTTGCGATGTCCGCGTTGTTGGATGATCTCGCCGAGCGGGGGATGCTCGACGATACGCTGTTCGTCGCGATGGGCGAGTTTGGCCGCACACCGAAGATTAACGTGAACGCCGGCCGAGACCATTGGCCACAGGTCGCCACGCTGGTCATGGCCGGAGCGGGCGTCCGTGCCGGAACGATCTACGGCGCGTCGGATCGATTAGGTGCGTATCCGGCCGACCGCGCGGTGACTCCTGCCGATCTGACCGCGACGATGCTGCACCTGCTGGGTGTCGATCTCGAACTCGACCTGCGCGACCAAGCGGGCCGTATTCACCGTGCCTGCGACGGATCGCCCGTATTTGGATTATTCGGGTGAGTGAACGTGGCTGATGTCTCCTGCATCGATCACTCGATGCGGTTTCAAACCCCAGCACGAAGCGCCAGCGAGTGGTTCAAACGTCGGACAAACAACCACTCGCTCTCGCGACGTGCTAATTTTGAAAGTGACTCTAGCGAGGTCGGAAACGAAAAGGGCGACTGCGCTCGAAAGCGTAGTCGCCCTTGTAGGCTGCTTGTCTTTACGGGACGACTCATGTTTTGTGAGAAGCCCGAAGATGCTGTTGTTGACTAAACGACGAAGTCGTCCTTCGTGCGGACGAAGCTCGTATCTATTTCATCGAACCCGGTGTATTTACTCATATCGCGGGGGTCCAGGTTCGCGGTGGAACGATAACGAGAACGGAAATTGGCCAGCTCATCGACCGCGTTGGACCATGAGTCATGGATCATGTCAATTCCGCCCTGTCCCTTGATGAAATCAGCGTCACCGTCGCCGCCGGAGAGAACATCGCGGCCCCCTCCGCCATAGATTTCGTCGTCATCTCCATCACCAGACAAGGAATCATTGCCCCCCATGCCATTGATGGTGTCGTTTCCATCTCCGCCGGAGATGCTGTCGTTGCTGTCGCCACCTTGGCACAGGTCGTCGCCCGCTTCTCCCGAGATATTGTCGGCACCGGACCCGCCGATCAGATTGTCGTTTCCGTCACCCCCAATGATGATGTCATTGCCGGTGGAGCCATCGATGAAGTCGTTGCCGCTGCCACCCAGGAGCGTATCGTTGCTGCCGCCGCCATTGAGAGACACGAAGAAATCCGTTCCCGAAGCGTCAATGAGATCCGCACCGCCGTTCGCGGTTACCGTCACTTGGAACGATCCGGACAGTCCGTCCGAGGCACGATTCAGGGCGATTTGGATGTTGTTCCCAGCACTCGATGAAGAACTGGAGCAGGTGATCCGCAACGAGGTCACTGATCCCAGTGCTCCTCCGAAGGCGACTGCTCCCGCCCCTAAGTCGTAGGTCAAATTCGTCCCGTCATGAGAGATGACGAAGTCGTCTCCATTCGACACGGTCAGGATCGGCGCTGTCGCCGAGCCAGAGACCGTGACCGCTGGGAGACAGCGCACTTCCAGGGACTCCACACCGCGCGAAAGGAATCGCCGGCGTGCGGATGGTTTTTGTGGATTGATGGTTCACAACCAATGGTGCCAGGCCCGCAGATTCATGGTTGTTTTCCTTTTTGGTGTTTTTCCTACGACCGAATCAGTTGACGCGACCGATTCAACTGGCGTCAGCCTACCGAACCCACGCTCGAATTCAATGAACGGGATTTGACTTCGATCAGAAGTCGTTCTCTCGAGTCGATTCGGTACTACATTCCGCAAAACCCTTCCATCCGGTCCCTGGAGTCACTCCGCAGATGCGAATCGCCTTCCTCACGTCGGGACGTCGTGTTCCCAGCAGCCGCTTTCGGGTGTTGCCGTTCGTGCCACATCTGCAACGGCTCGGCCACGAATGCCTCGTCTTGCCGAGCCGCCCGGACAAATACGCCTCGCTGCCTCTGCTGGGCTTTCGAGTCAGCGGGGTCGTCAAGCGTTGGAACCGCCGGGGCGATCTTGCCGCGCTGGAACGTTGGTCTCCGGACGTCGTCGTCCTGGAACGGGAGCTCTTCAGCGACGGGAGTCATGACCTCGAACAAGAGTTGCGTGAGAAGACCCGCCGATTGGTGCTCGACATCGACGACGGCCTGTTCGCTCTCGACCGTCACAAGTTCGAGGTGCTCTGTGGGCTGACCGATCACATCATCGCCGGCAACGATTTGCTGGCGACGCGCGTGCGGCCGATCAATCCTCGCGTGACTGTGATTCCAACCTGCATCGATGTGGAGAAGTATCAGGGGCGAGGGGTGAGGGGTGAGGGGAGAGAAACGAATCTGGCCAACTCGCCCCTCGCCCCTCATTCCTCGCCCCTCATTCTCGGCTGGACGGGGACGGCCGCGAACATCGACTACCTCGATATCCTGCGTGAGCCGCTCAAGATTCTGTCGCGTGAGTTCAATCTCGAATTGTGTGTCATCGCCGAGTCGGCTCGTCCATTGCGGAGGCTCGGCTTTGACCGAGTTGGCATTCGGACTCGGTTTGTCCGTTGGTCCGAAGCGACCGAAGTCTCCGACCTTTACCCCTTCGATGTCGGCGTGATGCCGATGCCGGACACGGATTGGACGCGCTACAAGTGCGGCCTCAAGATCCTGCAATACATGGCTGCCGGAATCCCCGCCGTCGCGTCGCCGGTGGAAGTCAACTCCGAGATCATTCATCACGGCGTCAACGGTTGGCTGGCGACGACGTCCGACGAGTGGCTGTTCGTATTGCGGCAACTCTTGGCGGAACCGGTACGCCGTGCCTCCGTGGTTGAGGCGGCTCGGAATACGGTTGAGCAGCGTTATTCCGTCGCCGTTCAACTGCCGCGATTGATCGCCTGCCTGGAAGCGGTGTGTGCTGGACAGTAGCTTGAGCCGCGTCGTTCGGACGCCTACGTCCGATCTACGTCAGTAGCCGCTTGATCCTTCTTTGAGGTTGCCTCTCATGATTTTTACTCGGACATTGGTCTGCTGGGGACTGCTCGCAATCACGCTGAGTGCGAATGCGGACGACTCAATCAAAGCGAAGCCCGCCGCGAAGAACGTCGTCGTGATCGTCGCCGATGACTTAGGTTGGCAGCTCGGTTGCTACGGAGACAAGCAGGCGAAGACCCCGAACATCGATAAGCTCGCGGCCGAGGGAGTGCGATTCACGCGAGCGTACTGCACGACTGCCAGTTGCAGTGCGAGCCGCTCGGTGCTGATGACCGGCCTCTTCAATCACGCGACAGGGCATTACGGGCACGCTCACGGCGACGGCCATTTCTCGACCTACGATTCGGTGCGTACGCTGCCGGTGCTGATGACCGAGGCGGGATATCGGACCTGCTCGATCGGAAAGTATCACCTCGCTCCCGCAGCCACGTACCACTTCGAGACCTACCGCAACGACGGCATTCAGGGCTCGCGAAACTCCGTCCGCATGGCGGAGAACGCGAAGGCGTGGATCGCCGAAAAGGACGATCGGCCGTTCGTCCTCTACTGGTGCAGCACCGACCCGCATCGGGCGGCTCAAGGCTTTGCGAACTCGCCGAAGGACGACTTCTATCCCGGTGTGACGCCGACTCGCTTCAAAGCGGATGAGATGCGAGTGCCGTCGTGGCTGCCGAACGCTCCCGAAGTGCGGCAGGAGTGGGCGGAGTTTTACGAAGCGATCAATCGTCTCGATCAAGGGGTCGGCGCGTTGATGCAGTCGCTGAAAGACACGGGCCACTGGGACGACACGCTCGTGATGTTTCTGGCCGACAACGGCCCGCCGTTTCCCGGTGCGAAGACGACGTTGTACGACCCCGGTGCTCGGCTGCCGTTGATCGTTCGCGATCCAACGCAACCTCGTCGCGGGACGACCGACGGTCTTGCCTCTTGGGCCGACATCACGCCGACGATTCTCGATTGGTGCGGAGTCACCCCAAAACCCGCGCCGCCGGTCGTCCCGCGCGAGAATGGCGGCTCACCGGAAGGAGCACGCCCCGCCAAGAACGCGAAGACGCAACCGGTCACGTTTCACGGCCGCTCATTCTTGAAAGCTCTGGCTGACGAGCACGCCGCGAAGAACGGCTTCGACGAAATCTTCGGCTCGCACACCTTCCACGAGGTCACGATGTATTACCCGATGCGCTCGATCATCAGCGGGCGGCATAAGTTGATCTTCAACATCGCTCACGAGCTGCCGTACCCATTCGCGTCCGACTTGTACGCCTCGCCGACGTGGCAGATGGCATTGAAGACAAAGCTTCCTGTCTACGGCATGCGATCCACTTCGGCCTACATTCACCGTCCTCGATTTGAACTCTACGACCTCGCGGCCGACCCCGACGAACTCAAGAACCTCGCTGACGATCCGCAGCACGCGAAGCTGATTGCAGAGTTACAGAGCAAACTCAAAGCCTGGCAAAAACAGACTCGCGACCCGTGGGTGTCAAAGTGGGAGTACGAATAAGTGCAGAAGGAGCCCGACGAAAACACGACCAAACACATCCTGATCGGCACGGCCGGGCACATTGACCACGGCAAGACGCGGCTGGTCGGGCGACTGACCGGAATCAACACCGATCGGTTGCCCGAAGAGCAGGCGCGCGGGATTTCGATTGATCTGGGCTTCGCGCACTTCGAGCAAGACGGCATTCAATTTGGCGTCGTCGATGTGCCGGGGCATGAGCGGTTCGTGAAGAACATGGTTGCCGGAGCGACCGGCGTGAATGTCGCGATGCTGGTGATCGCCGCGGACGACAGTGTCATGCCGCAGACGCGCGAGCATTTGGAGATCATGCAACTGCTCGGCATTCCGACCGGGTTGGTCGCGCTCACGAAGATTGATCTCGTGGATCGTGATTACTTGGAACTGGTCGCGGCGGACATTGAAGACTTTCTGCGTGGCACGTTTCTGGAAAGCTGTCCGATCGTGCCGGTCTCGTCGCACACCGGCGAAGGTCTCGACGAACTCAAGGCGACGCTGGCGCGGATCGCTCACGCGGTTGTCTTGCCGGAAGCGAACGACTTATTTCGATTGCCAATCGACCGAGTCTTCAGCGTCCCGGGGCACGGCACAGTCGTGACCGGTTCCGTGATGAGCGGTTCGGCCACTGCCGGCGAGACGCTCGAACTGTTGCCGGAATCACGCGAGGTCCGCGTGCGCGGAGTGCAGCATCACGGCCAGCAGGCCGACAGCGCGGCCGCTCGGCAACGGACGGCGATCAACTTGGCGGGAGTCAAAAACGAAGAGGTCGAGCGCGGTATGGAGCTCGCCTCGCCGGACTATCTGCTGCCGACGCGGCGGATGCTCGTCGAACTGCGGAATCTGTCGTCGTCGCCGATCGTGTTGCGAGATCGGTTGGTGTTCAATCTGCATCTCGGCACTCGTGAGGTGCTCGCGCGAATCAACCTCAAAGGCCGCACGCTGTCGCCGGGGGAAACCGGCTTTGCCGAGTTGCGGACGAAAGAACCGATCGTCGCCGCTCACGGCCAGCGATTCATCCTGCGCCGCGTCTCGCCGAGCATCACGGTCTCCGGCGGCCGAGTGCTCGATCCCTGTTTGCCCGCCGGTAAGCGAATCAAAGATCTGGTGTCGCTCGGCACGAAGTGGGGAGATGCGTCCGATCTCGCCAGGCTTTCGGCGTTGATCGGGCAGAAGGACAGCCTCGACGACTCGCCGCTGGAAGCCGCGCGACGAGCCGGCATCCAACCGCCACGTTATCGGCAACTGCTCGAAGAACTCCGCTCGTCCGGCCAATTGATTCGGCTCGGCGGCGCCGAGCGTGGCTTGCTTGTCCACAAGGATCGACTCGCCGCATTGCAGGCGTCGGTGATGAAGACCGTCCGCGAAGTGCTCGCCAAGCATCAGCCGCGCCGAGCATTGCCTCGCGACATGTTCCTGTCAGCCTGCCGTGAGATCACGCACTCCGCGCTGTTGGATGCCGTCTTCAATCAACTGCTCGTGAAGAACGAACTGGTGAAAGTCGGCCCGCAGATCGGCCCGGCCGACGCGCAGGTCAAGCTGACGAAGAACCAACAAGCCACGCGCACGAAGTTGCTCGAAACCATCGCCGCCGCCGGGCTCATGCCGCCGACCACGAAAGAACTCGCCGCGACGGTCAGCCAGACGCTGGATCAGATCGCACCGCTGCTGCACGTCAGTTGTGAAGACGGACTCCTCGTGAAGGTCGCCGAGGATTTGTACTTCTCCCCCCAAGCAATCGAACGGGCGAGACAACTCTGCGCCGAGCTCCTCGACAAGAACGGCCCGGCCTCGATGGCTCAATTACGCGACGCCTGGGGAGTCAGCCGCAAGTTCTCCGTTCCGCTGTGCGAGTTCTTCGACTCAAGCGGTCTGACCATTCGCAACGGCGACCTGCGCGTCGTGGGGCCAAACCTGCGCGAACGGATTGGCTGATCGTGAAGACGATCTACCGCGTTGAAACCAAGGCTCGAAGATTATCGGTCGTGTCTTCACGCCTTGGTGGTTCATTGCTCTTCCGCGTGCCGAGACCGAAGATCGCTTAAGAATAATTCCGCGAGGCACTCATGTCCGACTTCTTCCAAAACCTCATCACCGAATACGTCCACTCGCGGCCGAACGCCAAGAAGCTGGAGCCGAAGCATGTCGCCAAGAGGTTGGGGGTCCGCAAGCGCGACTTCCAAGAGTTCCTCATCGCGTGGCGAACGATCTTCCATCGCGGGGTTGCGAGCCTCGAAGCAGGGGAACAACCTCCAAGCGAGGATGTCGGCGAACCTGAATCGAGTGACGTCGCGTCCGAGAAGAAAAAGCTCAGACCGGGGTCGCTGTTGGGCGTGATCAGAAAGATTGGCGTGCGCGGGGCAGTGTTCATCGCGACGGCCGATGCGGCGGGGCATCGCGCGGGGATGAAGCCGTTGGAGGTCTCGATCGCCACACGCGATTTGAAGGACGCTCAAGTCGGCGACAACGTCATCGTGCAATTGGTCAACCGGCCGCGCGAGGGAGAGCGGTCTTACGGCAAAGTGATCGAGGTCACCGAGCGAGCGACCAATTCGTTCGTCGGCACCTATGACGAGTTCGACGGCCAAGGCTATGTGAAGATCGACGGCCGGAACTTTGAAGACCCGATCTCGGTCGGCGACCCCGGTGCGAAGGGAGCGGCTCCCGGCGACAAAGTCGTCATCGAGATGCTGCGATTCCCGTCGCACGCGCACTCCGGTGAGGCGGTGCTGACGCGAGTGCTCGGCGCGAAGGGGGAACCCGGTGTCGATCTGCTGTCGATCATTCACGAGTTCAATCTGCCGGATGAGTTCCCTCCCGAAGTCCTGCACGAGGCCAGCAAGCAGGCGGAACTCTTCGACGAAAACGATTTGCGAGGCCGGCTCGATCTGACGAACGAAACGATCGTGACTATCGACCCGTTTGATGCGCGCGACTTCGACGATGCGATCTCGCTGAAACGCAATGAGGTCGGTCACTGGGTTCTGGGAGTCCACATCGCCGACGTAGGCCACTTCGTGAAGCGCGGCAGCTTGCTCGATCGTGAAGCGCGACGTCGCGGCACCAGCGTGTACCTACCGACGCGTGTGCTGCCGATGCTGCCGGAGGTCATCTCGAATGGACTGGCCAGCCTGCAACAAGGCCGCGTGCGATACACGAATTCGGTCTTCATTGAGTTCAATCCTGACGGCGTTCCCATTCACACCGAGTTCGCAAAGTCGGCGATCAAAGCAACTCAGCGGTTCGCGTATGAGGAAGTGATGCCGTTGATCGCCCAACATATTGGCGAGCGGGGCGGCGTCAGCCCCCCGGTTTCTGCCGACTCGGCACGACTCACCGGGGGGCTGACGCCGCCCCGCTCGCCGGAAACAGCGCACTCCGTCGCACCGAACATCGTCCAACTGCTTCATGACCTGCACACGCTGGCAATGACACTGCGGCGACGCCGATTCGCGAAAGGCTCGCTCGACCTGAACTTGCCGGAGGTCAAACTCGACTTCGACAAAGAGGGCCGAGTCATCGGGGCTCACGAAGTCGAGCATGACGAAAGTCATCAGCTCATCGAAGAGTTCATGCTCGCCGCGAACATCGCCGTCGCGACGAAGCTGAATGACCTCGAAGTCGGATTCCTCCGCCGAGTCCACGCCGAGCCAGACTCGCTCAAGCTGCAGGCCTTCGCAAAGTTCGTCGCGACGCTGGGGTTCGAAGTCGGCGAACCACAGCCTTCCAATCGCGAACAGCGACGAGGAAAAGAAAGAACGAAAGGGAAATTCAAATCTCAAAGTTCAAACCTCAAGTCCCGCCCGTCGCCGTTCGATAGTCCGGTGATCCTTTCCAAGGCCACGTTGCAAAAGCTGCTCAAAGACGTTGCCGGCACACCGGCCGAGCACGCCGTCAACTACGCTTTGCTTCGCAGTCTGCGACAGGCGGAATACTCCGGTGTGCCGATCGGCCACTACGCGCTGGCCGTCACCGAGTACTGCCACTTCACCAGCCCGATTCGCCGTTACCCGGACCTGACGATTCACCGTTTGTTTGATGAGATCGTCGTAGCCGACGCAGCTTGCCTCGGTGCCATTCGGAAGGACCGGTGGAGTTCGAAACAGTTGGACGCTGGCAGCGTCCGCTACGGGATGAGTGACGCCGAACTCGCGATCCTCGGCCAACACTGTTCGGACACCGAACGCCGAGCGGCTCAAGCCGAACGCGAACTGACCAAGATCAAACTGCTGGCGTTCATGTCCACGCGCGTCGGTGACGAGTTCGACGCGATTATCACGGGAGTCGAACGCTTCGGGATGTTCTGCAAAGGAGTCGAGATGCCGGTCGACGGCTTCGTCCACATCAGCACGTTGGCGGAGAAAGACTATTTCGATTTCGATCAAGCCAGTGTCAGCCTGGTTGGTCGCCTAACTGGAAAGCAACTGCGACTCGGCGACCGAGTCCGCGTGCAAGTCGCCTTCGTGAACGTCGACCGCCGCGAACTCGATTTCCGTTTGGTCCTCGACCGTTCACCCGCCCGTCGACCTCGCGGAGAACAAAAGGGGGCACCCAAGTCGCCGCGCGAGAAACAACGACCAACGCAGGAACGCAAGGAGCCACGAAGATCAAAACGTCGCTGACAGGGGTGCTCGTTATTGACGACGGCCCTTTGTTTTCTCTGAGTAGCCAATGGCAAGCACCGAGCCGGCCGCCCCCACGGCTTCCACCAGAAAGTGCATGTAATGCGGCGTGCCTTGGGAGAGATGCACCAGCACATGACTGGTCAGTGCAGACAAGCTCCAGAGAACAGCCAGCACGATGGCTGTTGCGAGCCGCCCGCGCGGTGCCGTCTTGGCTCCCGCGATGACAAAAACCGCCGCCGCCAGGATGCCAGATAAGCTGTGAAGAGAGAATCGGCGAAAGTCTGACGCGGGCATCGCCGCAGACCCGGAGAGTTGAGACAGTGCAGGCCGCATCACGAAGCCAGCGACAATGTGAAGAGCGAGAACGCCGAGCACCGCCGCCGCCGGAACGCAGAGCCATCGCAGAAGTTCGATGTTCTTTTCTTTTAGAGTCAGCTCAGTGACAGACTTCATGGAGAACGAATTCGTAGGGGTGGCTCCCGCGTGCCAGTCGATTTCACAATGGTCGGCAGGAGCAGCCCTGACCTCAGTTTGCGGCGAAGGCTCGTTGCAGGGTCGAGTGGCTGCGGGAGCGGACGGCTTGGAAGGCTTGGACGGTGGCCCAGCCGTCGCTGGTGTGCAGCGCGGTCAGCAGCTTGTCGCCCTGAGGTGCTGGTGAAGGCTCGACGTGGGCGATGAGCTCGGATCGAGAGTGTGACGTCTCGGATTTCAAATTTGAGATTTGAGATTTGAGATCCGGCTCGCGAGGCAGGTCGAGGAACGCTCGGTCGTGTCGCAGAGTCCAGGCAGAGTTGGGTTGTTGCGGGGACGACAGCGTCTCCTGCGAAGACAGCTCAAACGACAATTGAGCGTCTCGCGTCAGGCGATTCCAACTGGGGATTGGCAACGAAATGTTCGCCAGCGGTGAGAGCACGAACGATGCAAGCAGGCAGAAGCTCAGGAACGACGCAGCTTGTCGAGCTTGTGCCCAGCGGCGAGCTTGTCGATAGGCGATGGTTGCGGCATTCAAGACACGTTCGCGCAGGCGATCCGACAAAGTTGGCAACGTGTTCGCGCCTCGCAACAGCTCGGTTTCGGCAGCAAAGGTTTGTAGTTCCGCCTTCAGCCAGTCAGGTTCGGAGCCACCACCTAAAGGCGGAACTACGAACTCATCGTGGGGAAAGTGCTCAGCCATGTCGCACCTCCTCGGCCAGTGGCTGCAATGTGCGTTCGAGTTTCTCAAGGGCATAGCGATAGCGGCTGGCAGCGGTGTTCGGGGATTCGCCCAGGACTTCGGCGATCTCGGCGAAGGTCATTTCTTCCCAGATTTTCAGAACGACCACTTCAGCTTGTTCGGCAGGCAGGCGTTTGACGGCGGTTTGAATTTGTTCGCGCCAATCGTCATCGGGCATCGTCCAGAAGCGCGGGCGCGAAACCCAGGTTCGCAACATCTCAACGACTCGCGAGCGGCTGCGGCGCGACTCGGCCAGCTTGAGCGTTTCGTTGCGGACCATCTTCACGAAGTACGCCCACGGCTGATCGGCTTGCGCGAGTCGTTCGGGATGTTGAGCCAGCTTGATCATCGCAGCTTGCAGCGCGTCTTCGGCATCTTCGCGCCGGCCGGAGATCGTTTCGGCGTACCGCACCAGCCGAGCGGCGGTGAGGTCGAAGAGCTGCCCGAGCGCGGCGACATCTCCCTCGGCCAGTTGTGCGCACAACTGCGAGACTCGCGTCGCCAGCGATTCGGAGGGATCGGGCATCGTTAGTTTTGTAGCCGCGTTCATCAGAACGCGGGATTTCAGGCTCGCCCCGCACTCTGACGAGTGCGGCTACGGAGAGATCCAGCAGGTCGTGGATTTTGTCTAACTCAGCCCCTAAATTCCCGCCCGAAATTGGTCTGATCCCGAAAGATTCTCCGAGCCGATCGACTGCCTCATGCCCGAAACCGCTGAAAACGCCGCCCCCGCGATGGATCGTCAAGCACTGCTCCAAGAACTGAAATGGAAGAAATTCCCGGTGCTCGACGACGGTTTCGTGTGCCTGGTGGACGTGATGGGAGACGACAGCTCGATCGTGCAGGCGGCTCGCGTCAGCTACGGCGAGGGGACCAAGAAAGCTTCCGACGACCGCACGCTCATTCGTTATTTGCTGCGACATCGGCACACGACCCCGTTCGAGATGGTCGAGCTGAAGTTCCTCGTCCGAGTTCCGATGGACTGCTGGCGGCAATGGATTCGGCATCGGACGGCGAACGTCAACGAGTACAGCACGCGGTATTCGATCGCGATTGATTCGATGCAGACGACAGCGGCCAACGAATGGCGGACGCAGTCGCAGACGAACCGGCAAGGCAGCGAAGAGATGCTGCCGGCGGATGTCGGCGAGAGGCTCAGCGCCGCAGAACGCGAATTTCAAGAGCAGACACGTCGCATGTATCAGGAGCGGCTCGATCTGGGAGTCGCGCGCGAGCAGGCTCGCAAAGACTTGCCGCTCTCGACCTACACGGAAGCTTATTGGAAGGTCGATCTGCACAACCTGCTGCACTTCCTCGCGCTGCGGATGGACTCGCACGCTCAGCTTGAGATTCGCGAGTACTCGGCCGCGATCGGTCGGAAGATCGTGCAGCCACTGCTGCCGATGGCCTGGGAAGCGTTCGAGGACTATCGCCTGAATGCATCCGGACTGTCCCGGCTGGAGATCGGTTGCATCCAGAGATTGATGCAGCTCGCTTCTGCGAACGGACGAGTACCGCCGTTGTCGGTGGAGGATTTCTTCGCCGTGCAAGACCCGACGTGGCGTGAGCTGACTCGCAGCCGTGAGCGCGATGAATGCCTCGCGAAGCTGCAAGAGTTGGGATTGGTGGCCTCGTAGGTCAGGCTTTCCAGCCTGACCCAAACGGCGAAAAGACCGTCCACACTCAAACAGGTCAGCCTGGAAAGGCCGACCTACTTTTGTTGCAGGTACTCTTCGATCCGCTCGGCTTTGCGGGTCAGATACGGGATGTGCTGGTTGTTGGCGTCGATGAACCGTTGCAGGTAACGCAGGTGCTGCTCGAATTGCTCGGTGAATTTCAGGTTCTCCTGATCGCGCCAAGTGCTGCTAAGTGAGTGCAGTTGCGCGGACAACGCCGTCGTGCGGTCTGTCAGGTCTTGGTTGAACTGCTTGAGCATCTGCGCGAAGAGCCGCAGTTCGCCGGGATCGACAATGGCTTGAGTCATGATGAGTCGCGAGTCCAGAGAGTTACGTCGAATGAATGGGTTCAGGCAGAGCCGACGGCGGCTGAGAGTCTAGCGAACAACCGATCGACTTCACGCCGAGTTTCTTCGTCGAGCTGAAACGCGACCGGGCCACGGATCAGCGTGTTGCGGAAGAGTCCTTGCTTGTGCAGCAGGTATTTCTCGACGGACAGAAACCCATCGAGTCCGGTTTGCAGCGCGACGAGCGCGGAGAGAGGGAGTGAGATCTCGTAGGCTCGCTGGTCGTCGCCCGCTTGTAAGGCTCGCCACAAGGCGACGAGCGCGTCGATCAAATCGGCTCCGGGCATCGTGCCGACGACTCCGCGGCGATAGCTATCGACCAGAGCGATCCCGCCACTTCCCTCGAAGACGGCAGCTTCGCCGTTCGTTGCGTCGCGCAGCTCGGTAAGCCGTTGTCCGATTGGGACTGCTTCCGGTTTGAAGAGGACTCGCGGGTGAAACTCGCGCCACATCCGAGCCTGCAAGGCAATCGACATCGGCCGGCCGACGTAGCCGCTGGCATCTTGCACGATCAGCGGAATCGGCACGGCGTGCAGCAGCCGCTCGAAGTATTTCAATTGTTCGGCCTCGCCGACGGACACCGAGACGGGCGGAATCGCCATCAGCGCGGATGCCCCCGCATCGGCTGCGTGTCGTGCGAGTCGTTCCGCTGAATGCGAGCTTTCGGCTCCCACACTGATGACCACCGAGCCGCGAGGCAGACCGCATCGGCAAGCGTGTTCGGCGAGAGTTTGCCGTTCGTCGGTAGACAGCCGCAGCGTTTCGGAGACCATCGCCATGACGATCCCGTTGGCTCCGCGATCGAACAGCCAGTCGATCTCGCGATGCAATGTCTCGAAGTCGATGGACTCGTCGTCGTGATACGGCGTTTGAAAGACGGGCAGAACACCGGCGAGGTTTGTAGACATGACGAGGGAGGGTAAATGACGAGTGCGAGTAGTTCCACCGCACCGTCCATGACGGCGGTTTCGGTCGGCGAAGTTGCTCCGATCATGGCGACGTGAAGGAAGTCACCAAGCGTGCCGCAGCATGATCTGCCGGTTTTTTGTGTTGTCTGGAGTCGCTGATCGCGACCGTGATCGGCAGGCTGAATTCGTCACAATGCGCTTGACGCTTCGGGCAGGGGGGACGATCTAATACCGAAGCGTGTCGGAGGAGCTCCGACCAGGCACGAGGCAGGACGCCGCATCGCAGACCAGCCGCACAGGTGGCGGCAAGGAGTTCCCTCATGGCATGGCGCATTCAAAGTTGGTTCGGTCGGCAGGGTCGGCATATTCAGCAAGGAGTGTGCTTGGTCGCCGTGACGGCGGCTTCGATCGGCACGACGTTCATCGCCACGGCCGATGGGCCGAAAGGGGGCGATGCCCGCAAGAAGGTTTCCCAGCAGCTCGCGTTTGGTGAGTTCGCCGCGGCGATTGAAACCGCTCGCGCCGTCGCCGATCCCGCAGAGAAGGCCAACCTCCTGGGGATGATCGCCAATGCTCAACTGAATTCCGGCGACGCTTCTGCCGCACGCGGCACGACGCGACGCATCGAGCAACCGCAAGCGGCCGGACAGCAGGCTCGGCAGCAGGCGCTAAGCGGTGGTGTCATCGCCGACTTCCAATCGCTGATCCGCCTGATCGAGGAAGAGACCAGCGGACCGTGGATGACTCGCGACGGCGAAGGAGGCACGATCACCGAATACCAAAACGGCGTGGCCGTGAATCCGAACGGCTTGTTGGCGTCGTTGAAAAAAGAAGAACACACGGGCCGACTGAAGGCGCTGGGTGTCATTGCTCGCAAGGCGGAATTGAATGCGGCGGTCGCTGAGCAATCGGACCTGCGATTCGTGTCGCTGACGCAGTTGGAACGCGAAGCCACCAAGCGGATGACCGAGGGACGTCCCATCGTCGAGACGATGAAGAACCTCGCCGGCATCACGCAGTTGAAATTTGTCGTCGTCGATCAGAAGTCGCGCGACGTGTTGATCGGCGGACCTTCGGAAGCCTGGAAGTATGACAGCAACGGCAATCCGGTCGGCGTGAAGAGTGGCCGTCCGACATTGCAACTCGACGATCTCGTTACGGTGCTGCGGACGTTCTCGAACGATGGGCCGCAGAACTTTGGCTGCTCGTTCAATCCGCGCCAGGAAGGTTTGAAGCAACTGCAAGCGTTTGTCGAGAAGTCCAATTCACGTGGCCCGTTGGATTCTGTGGCGGTCAAAGGCTGGGTCAATCAACTGCAATCAAAGCTCGGCCCGCAAGACATCGAATTGTGGGGCGTGCCCCGTGACTCGCGCGTTGCCCGTGTTGTGACCGAGGCAGATTACCGGCTGAAGATGATCGGCATCGGCAAGCTGGAAGGTGGCCCGCATGTCCCTAGCATCTTTGAACTACTGACCGTCGAGGAGCAGAAATCGAGCAAGCTCGATGCTCTCCGTTGGTGGCTGACAATGAAGTACGACTCGATCCTGCACAGCCCGGATCACAACGTATTTGAAATCCAAGGCCCCTCGGTGCAGTGCCTCTCGGAAGACCAATACCTGACGGAGAAGGGCGAGCGAGTCGGCACTGGCCAGGCGAGCGAGACCAACCGCGCCTTTGCCGCCAACTTTACGAAGCACTACGCCGAACTGGCTCAGCGTGACATCGCGTTTGCCGATCTGCAAAACGTGTTCGACCTGGCGCTCGTCGCCGCGCTGTTAAAGAACGAAGGGGTCGCTAATCGCATCGGCTGGGACAGTGGATCGTTCGCTCCGCATGGGATGTACCAGCCGGCAGTCTACGCCGCTCCGCGTGAAGTAGAATCGGTCGCGAATCATCGCGTCTATCGCGGCAAAGACATCGTGGTCCAAGTCGCCGGCGGCGTGCGTGGCGATCTGATGTCGGTTGTCCGTGATCGCCAAGTGATGAAATCGTCCGAGACCTTGAAGAAAGACATGGCCTCACACAGACCAGCCACCGACCTGCCGCAAGGCCGCTGGTGGTGGGACGCGAAGTAGCCGTCCTACAAAACATAAAACCCGCCGTGGCAGGTCAGCCTCGGCGGGTTTTTTCGTTATGTGCTGACTCAGGCCGAGCCACCTGCCCACATCGGGAAGCAGATTTTTCTGTCCCACAGTTTTCTGTTCAACCAACAGAGTGTTTACAGAAAGATGTCGGACAGAAAGATGGCCGCGACGACCTGGCCGGATGGAGTTTGGGGTTGGTGAAGGGCACGACGCGAGGTAGGTTTCACTGCGGTTTTCTCACACGGATGGGGGTGGCTCATGGATCAGAGCAAACGGACTTCGGTGGCGTTGTTGGGATTGTTTGTCGGCAGCGGTTGCTCGGCGCTGATCTATGAAATCGTGTGGTTGCAGCAGTTGGGCTTGGTGCTGGGGGCGACGTCGGTGTCGCTGGCGATTCTGCTGACCAGCTTCATGGGTGGCATGTGCTTGGGAAGTCTCGCGTTGCCGCGGTTGGTTTCGGCCGCTCGGCATCCGCTGCGAGTTTACGCCGTGCTGGAGTTGCTGATCGGCGCCTGTGGTTTGGCAATTCTGTGGGCCATGCCTTTTGTCAGCCGCGTGTATTGCTCGTTCGGACTGCCAGGGAGCAGCGACTTGCTGGCTCGCGCGGTCTTCGCGTTGACGTTGCTGTTGCCGCCGACGATCTTGATGGGAGCGACATTACCGGCGGTGGCTCGCTGGGTGCGATCGACTCAACTTGGATTCTTTTATGGAGCCAATACCTTTGGTGCGGTGCTCGGCAGCTTGCTGGCAGGTCTGTGTCTCTTGCCGTTCTTCGATGTCGTCGTGGCGACGGGCGTGGCGGCGGTGATCAATGTGAGCGTTGCGATCGGAGCGTGGGTGCTGGCATCAACGTCATCCTCTCTGCCGAGCGGGGCGGCGTCAGCCCCCCGGTTACACGGAGCGGCCGATGACTATCACGTCGAACAAACTGGGGTGCTGATGCCGCGCCGCTCGCCTGGTTTTGCACACGCGCCATACTTTGTCATCGGCTTGTCTGGGATGACCGCCTTGGGCGCGGAGGTCATCTGGACTCGCTGGCTTGGTCTGCTGTTTGGACCGACGACGTACACGTTTTCGATTCTACTTGCGGTCTTCTTGCTGGGGCTAGGTGCCGGCAGTTGGGGTGGCGCATGGCTGGCTCGGCGAGTTCGTTCGCCGAGCATGGCCTTGGCGGTGTCACAGTTGTTGTTGATGATCGCGATTCCGTTCGGAGCGTTCATGATCGTCGACGTGCTGCCGTATTGGTTGCATACGCGGGACGTGAGCCAGTCCTTGATGACTCGCATGAGTCTGGATGTGATCCGCGCGTTGGCAGCGTTCTTGCCGGCGACGTTGTTGTGGGGTGCGAGTTTTCCTTTCGCGGTTGCAACGGTCGCCGATGAGCGGCGCGACTCGGCGAACTTGGTCGGCGGGCTGTATTCGGCAAACACGCTGGGGGCGATCATCGGGACTCTGCTCGTCAGTTTGTTCGCGGTGCCGCTGTTCGATGGGCGGTTTGCTCAGCAATTGTTGACGCTGTGCGCGGGACTGCCGGGCGTTATAGCCGCGTTTCGCCAGAACGCGGGAAATCGGGAGACGCCCGCGTTCTGGCGAAACGCGGCTACGGGCAGGCTTGCAACGACGGTTGTTCTCGGAATCATGGCGTGTTTTGTAGCCATCAATTTCGTGCCGGAGGTTCCGAAAGGGTTGCTGGCTTACGGTCGGACGGTCGAGCAATGGCCGACGACTCGCGAGTATTTCTTCGTCGGCGAGGGTCTCGATTCGCCGGTGGTCGTCTCAGAATCGGAGGCAGGGTTTCGTTGCTTCCATGTGGCAGGCAAGGTCGAGGCCACGAACAGTCCCAGCGACATGCGCACGCAACGGTTGCTCGGACATCTGCCGGCGATGGCTCATCCGGAACCACGCACGGTGCTGGTGGTCGGCTGTGGCAGCGGGATGACGACGGGCGCGTTTCTGTTGCACCCGACCGTCGAGCGCATCGTGCTCTGCGAGATGGAATCGAATGTGATCCGCACGGCTCGACAATTCTTCGCAAAGGAGAATGGCGGAGTGCTCGACGATCCCCGTTTGAAAATTGTGATCGACGACGCTCGGCACTTCTTGGCGACGACGCGTGAGAAGTTTGACATCATCACTGCCGATCCGATTCACCCATGGGTGCGCGGCGCGGCGTCGCTGTACACGGTCGAGTTCTATGACTTGTGTCGCTCGCGATTGACGCCAGACGGAGTGGTGACACAGTGGGTGCCTTTGTACGAGTCGAATTCCGCTGCCGTGAAGTGTGAGCTGGCCACATTCCTGCAAGCCTTCCCGCGCGCGAGCTTATGGAGCGGTCAGAACCTCGCGAACGGTTATGATCTGGTCGTGGTGGGGACGATCGGCGATCAAGAGATTTCGCCGAGAACCATCACGCGGCGATTGCGCTCAAATCGACCGTTGCAACGCGCGCTGACGGAGATCGGACTGCCGAACTCGGACGCCTTGCTGGAACGCTTCGCTGCGGACGGCGCGAGTCTGTCCGATTGGCTGCGCGACGCTCAAATCAATCGTGACTGCAACTTGCGGCTACAATACCTCGCCGGTCTGACGCCCGAATCGCAAACGGCTCAGGAGATTTTTCAGGCGATGGTCAGCCAACGTCGGCCGATCGGCTGGCACACGAACTAATCGCTCGTAGTGACACAATTGATCGGGTCGTTCCCAGCATCAGTCATTGGGGCACTAGAACGATCCCATCAATGGGGACACTACGAGCGCAGGAATCACGTCATGTGCCGCACGCTGCTGTGGTCGATCGCGTGGATAATGTTGGGATCGGTGCTCGCTGCCGGCCGAGCTGATGATTCCGAAACGTCGACGCGAGGAACGACGGCGGACAATGCGTTTCTGCCGACAGGTGTCGCCGATCGCGGTTGGCCGTTCGTGCGTGGAGCGGCGTTCGACGGCCATTCTCCGGAGAACCATCTTGCGAACGAGTGGCCGAAAGCGGGACCGCCGGTGTTGTGGACTCGCGAGTTGGGGCAGGGATATTCGGCAATCATTGCGGTCGGACGGCGCTGTTTCACGCAAACTCAGACGATCGCCGGGCAGTTCGTCGTTTGTCTCGATGCCGACACCGGCGAAACGATTTGGGAACATCGGTACGACCTGCCGTATGAGTTGGTCGGCGTGTATCCCGGTCCGCGCGCGACTCCGACGTTCAGCAACGGCCACGTCTATTTTGCCGCGCCGAGCGGATTAATCGGATGCTTGTCGGCCGACACCGGCAAGCGTTTTTGGTCGGTCAACGTCGTCGACAAATATCACGGGCAGGGAGCGGAGTTCGGCTATTCCTGTTCGCCAACAGTCGTTGATGGGCTTGTCATCCTGCCGGTCGGAGGACCGGGAGCCAGCATGGTTGCGTTGAGCGCGGCGGATGGTCGCGAAGTCTGGAAGTCGGGTGATGATCCCGCGAGTTACACGCCCGCTTATCCGATCTCGCGCGATTCGAGATGTCGCAAGGATACGACGAGCACTACGCCTGGCCGATCTACCGCGAGCCGCTGCTGTGGATTTCGCATCCGTTCAAAGCCGGTTCGATTCTGTTGGAGATTCCCAGTTTCGCCGAGGACTCATCGGTTCAACGCCTGTCATCCATCCGCCGCAGTCCACTGATGTCGAACGATATCCTGTCGAGCGTGTTTGTCGGCGAACACATCTACGGTTTCGATTTGTTCGAGGCTCAAGCCAAAACACACCGCGCGTCTCGCGGCATATTTCGTTGCCTCGACTTTCAGTCAGGGGACGAGAAGTGGTCCGTCGGAACCGGACGACCTCGGCGAGACAATGGAACGCTTGAGACAGCGGCCTCCGAAATCGGTCAGTCGGGAATCGTTGTCGCGGACGGGAAATTGATTCTGTTGAATGAACTGGGCGAGTTGATTCTGCTCCGCGCGACGGGCGAACGTTGCGAGGAACTCGCGCGGACGTCTGTGCTCAGCGGTGAAATCGTCTGGACGCCACCGACGCTACATCGCGGGCGGGTCTATGTCCGCAATCACTCGCGAGCGGTTTGCATCTACGTTGGCGAGCCGCCGTTGCTGAATGCGAACCGTCCGACGCTCGCTGTGACCGACATTCCTCAGCGGCGCTACCGCGATTGGGCCACGACGTTTTTAGCGATCGAGCCGGAGTTCGCGTTCGACATTCCCTCGAACGAATGGTTGGTCCGCTGGTTTGTCGTGGGAGTTGGATTGCTGTTGCTTGGACAGTTTGCCGGACTTCTTGTAGCCGAAATCGTCAGACTTCGGAGATTGCGTACGATGGCCTCGAGCTCTGACGAGTTCGGCTACGGCGTCTGTACGTCGCGGATCGTCGCTTTCGTTAGTGGCTGTTTGGGGACGACGTTTCTCAGCGGCTGGACCAACGAGTTCATCTTCACTTGGCCGGTGTCACTATTCGTGGCCTTCGAGATCGCCGCCAGTCAGCTACGGTCGCGAAGTGTCTCGGTGAGCGGTCAACAGCGCTGGCGCGAACGGTTCGGCCTCGCGTTCTGGTTGCTGGCGATGCTGATCTACTTTCTGATCTGCCGCCGGCTGAGCTTGGTGTTCGAGTGGGCGTTTCTCATCGGCCCACTGGGGGCTTGGCCGGTGCAACTCTGGACGAATCATTGGCGCAAGGGGCATCAGCCAGTCACTTGGCGCGGGCGTGTGTGGCTCGCGACCTTACAGGTGTTGGCGTTTGCCGGATTCATCAGCGCGGCAGTGCTGGGGCTGAAGTGGAAGTATTGAGCCGATTTGAGAACTCTGGCTCTCCGCCATTCGTGTTGAAGACGAATTCGTGAGCCGCAAGGCGCTAGCCGCGGGTCGAGGAAAAGAACCCGCGGCTAGCGCCTTGCGGCTCACATGGCACCGAAATCAACACAAATGGCGGAGAGCCAGAACTCTCTCATCACCAGAAGTTCTCTCAATCAATAGATCGAGTTCACGACGAAAACAGGAAGAGGTGCGAATGATGCGAAGCAGAGCCGTTTGGCTGGCTGTTGTGATGTTGCTTGGTGCCGTCGTTCGCACGGATGCGTCGCGAGCGGATGAGATCCCGGATGGTCTGCGAAAATATGTAGATCGGCCAGAGTCGGCCTATCGCTGGGAAGTGCGTGAAACACTGACTCTCGGCACGAGCGTCGTCTATGACCTGGAACTCGTCTCGCAGGACTGGCAAGGGATCGTGTGGGAGCATCAGTTGCAGGTCTATCAGCCGGCGAATGCGAAGCCGGCCACGACCATGTTGCTCTGGAATCAAGGGGGCCGTGCCAGCGAAGGGAGCATCGCCTTCGGCCTGGAACTGGCTCAGAAGATCGGCACGCCGGTCGCCTTCTTGTACGGCATCCCCAAACAACCGCTGTTTGTAGGAAAGCGAGAAGACGCTCTCATCGCTGAGACCTTCGTGCGGTATCTCGAAACCAAAGACGAACGCTGGCCTCTGTTGTTTCCGATGGTGAAGAGCCTCGTCAAAGCGATGGACGCGCTCCAGGAATTCGGCGAGCGCGAATGGAAACTCCCTGTGAAGAGCTTCATCGTCACGGGCGCGTCCAAGCGCGGCTGGACGACGTGGCTCACCGCAGCCAGCGAATCGCGCGTGAAAGCCATTGCACCAATGGTCATCGACACGCTCAACATGAAAGCTCAGGGACCGTATCAACTGAAATCGTTCGGGCATTACAGCGAACAGATTCGCGACTACACCGAACGTGGATTGGTCCCGACTCCAGAAACGGCCGAGGCCCAGCGGCTGTGGGCGATGGTCGATCCGTGGGTCTATCGCGAACGACTGACGATGCCCAAGTTGATGATTAACGGCGTCAATGATCCGTATTAGACGACCGACGCGCTGAATCTGTATTGGGACGATCTGCCGGGCGACAAATGGGTGACCTACGCCCCGAACGCCGGACACAATCTGGAACAGCGGGGCGAGAACGGCGAGAAGGACCGCACTCGCGCCGTGAATGCGTTGGCCGCTTTCGCCAAGCACAACATTCGCGACAACCCGATGCCGCAACTCCGTTGGAAGCACGACGACGCGAGTGGCCAAGCGCGGCTGACCGTCGACTCCGATCATCTCCCCAAGGCCGCGCGATTATGGGTCGCCTCGGCTCCCACTCGCGATTTCCGGCTCGCCCGTTGGAAGGACCAAGCACTCGATTCCGGAAAGTCGATCGTTGGCAAGGCCACGCCTCCCACGACAGGTTGCGTGGCGTTCTTTGCCGAACTGGACTTTGAGATCGACGGCCTGTCCCATCAGCTTTCCACTCAGATGCGAATCTTGGAAGCCGTGAAGTAATCTCGACAGCTTCGGATGTAGTGAACTTCGGCAAAACCTCGGCTGAATCGGCGTTGTCCACTGGCGGCCATTTCGTCACCTCGAACCGGAATAGGATGACTCAGGATGCCTTGGCTGATCTCGTTGCTCCTGCTGTGCGCGGACCCTGTCGCAATCGAATCACCTCGGCACGAGGCCGAGTTGATTTTTTCGTTACACGCTCAGCACAACCACGCGCCGGGTGTCGTCGAGTGCCCCAACGGCGACTTGTTTGTTTCCTGGTATCGTGGTTCGGGCGAACGCCGGGCCGACGACGTGGCGGTGTTCGGCGCTTGGAAAGCAAAAGGAGACTCGAAGTGGAGCGAGCCATTTGTGCTCGCCGATACGCCGGGCTTTCCCGATTGCAATACGGCGCTGTTCATGGACGATCGGCAGCGGCTTTGGCTCTTCTATCCCACGATCCTGGCGAATAGCTGGGAGTCGTGTCTGACGAACTTCAAGGTCTCGTCGCAGTTCGCTCCGCCCGGTGTGCCGAAATGGGATCGCGAGGGATTGATCCTGCTCAAGCCGGATGATTTTGGTGATCGGGCAAAGCAGCAACTCGATGAAGATTTGGAGCCTCTCAAGCTCGTGCTGACCGACAAGTTGAAGAAGGAAGTGGAGCAGGTGCGCGAACGACTCGGAGAAAAACTCTATCAGCGACTCGGCTGGCAGCCGCGCTGTAAGCCAACGCAGCTTCCCAGCGGGCGTCTGTTGCTGCCGCTTTACACGGACACGTTTTCGCTTTCGATCATGGCCATCAGTGATGATCATGGTCAGACATGGCGAGCCGGCCAACCGACGCTGGGCTTTGGTGCGATCCAGCCAACCGTGCTGCGTCGCAATGACGGGACGCTGGTCGCGTACATGCGTGAGAATGGACCACAGCGGCGTGTGCGCGTGGCTGAATCGAAAGACGATGGAGAAACCTGGGGCAAGGTCGGCAACAGCGAACTGCTCAATCCCGGTTCGGGACTGGATGGCGTGCGACTGGCGAATGGCCATTGGGTGCTCGTCTACAACGACACGCTCAACGGCCGCAATCGGTTGGCGGTGTCGCTGTCCACCGACGAAGGCCGCAGTTGGAAACAGACTCGTCATCTCGAAGATCAGCCGGTCGGCTCGTATCACTACCCGGCGATCACTCAAGCCAAGGATGGCACTCTGCACGTCGTCTACAGCTACTTCGTCGAGCAAGGCAAAAGCATGAAGCACGCCGCCTTCAACGAAGCCTGGATCACAGCGGGTGATCCAAAATGATCGTCAAAGTAGACGAGTCACTCCGTGACTCGAAGTTTCCGGTCACGGAGTGACCGGTCTACTTTCGTTTGACCTTCACGGTGCAGGCGGCGATCCGCGCCAGCGTGACTGCACCGCAAACCGGCTCGGAAACAATCCTCACGTCTCCGGGCTCGGCTACGGTTTGTTGGAGGCGGTCAAGCACGCGCTGCCGCAACGTTTCTTGTTGTTCCAAGACACTGCCGGCAAGCGCGAGCGTGTATTCCCCCACAGGCAAGCTCAACGGTTGGATCAATGCGGTGACCATCTCGGCTAGGTCGATGGCCGCCGTGTCGACGATCTGTTGCGCGACGAAGTCACTCATGGCGGCATCAAACACGACGATGGCCAGCGAGGCGATGCGTTCGCGAGTCATGTCGGGACAATAAACCCGCTCAATCAAATCTTGCGGTGCCGCGGCGCCCAACTGTTGCTGGAAGCGAGACAACAATTCGGTGCTCGGCCCGCGACCGTCGGCGGCTTGTGTCGCCGCTCGGAGCCCAGCCAGCGCGAGCGCATACGCGCTCCCTTCGTCGCCGATCAAGTAGCCCCAGCCGCCGCTCCGCGCGACATCGCCGGCACGGTTGCGGCCCCATGCCAATGACCCGGTCCCGGCAATCAACGCGATGCCCCAGTTCTCCGAAGTGGCGGCGGCGATGATCGGTTCCGCATCGCCCGTCACTCGCGTGATCTGTGCCAGGCCCCGCGCATCGGCCCATTGCGTCAGACGACTTTGTTCGGCGGGACGCCCCGCTCCGGAAAGGCACAGACTCGCGGCAGCCACACGGCCACGCGGCACATTCGCGTCCGCGAAGGCTGAGTCGATCGCGGAGTCGATGCTGGCTTGAGCCACCTCAAATCCGGCCGCTCGCGGATTGCCCGGGCCGGCGCGGCCACAGCCGAGCACTCGTCCCGTTCCGTCATCGATCAACGGTGTGAGCCAAGCGACGGTCTTGGTTCCGCCGCCGTCCACTCCAATCACCAGGTCGATTAACGAGGTCATCTTCAAACTCACTTCCGGTCGAATGCTGCTGGCACGTTTTCTGAAACAACAAAAAGTGGGATAACGGCTATCGGCGTTCGGCTAACGGCCATCGGCCGAACTCATCGCAATGCGTAGTTGTCCGTTGGCTTGCTTCAAAATCTGTCGGGCGATTTCCGCCGTCACGCCGTGCTGGTGAGCGACGACTGCTGTCTTGAGTTCGCCGTCACACTTCGACAATTGCTCGGCGGCTTGCTCTTCGGTCAGGCCGGTCAGGTCGGCAACGATGCGGCGCGTGCGAATCACCAACTTGGCGTTCGTGGCCTTTAGATCGACCATCCGATTGCCGTAGGTCTTGCCGAGCCGCACCATCGCTCCGGTGGTGAGCATGTTGAGCACCATCTTCGTCGCCGTCCCAGCCTTGAGTCGCGTCGAACCACTGATGATTTCGGGACCAACAATCGGAGCGATCATCAGGTCCGCGACCGCCGCAAGCGCACAACTCTCGTTGCATGCCAGACCAATCGCGAAGGCTCCCAATTGTCGGGCGTGTTCCAGTCCGCCGATGACATAGGGCGTTCGGCCGCTGGTCGCGATCCCAACGACGACATCCGCGCGAGTCAGGTTGATCCGACTCAAATCTTCGACGGCGAACTCTGGATGATCCTCGGCTCCCTCGACCGCTCGCGTCAGTGCGGTTGGGCCACCAGCGATCAGGCCGACGACCAATTCCGGCGGCGTACTGAACGTCGGAGGACACTCGGTCGCGTCGAGCACTCCCAGTCGGCCGGACGTGCCGGCTCCGAGATACACCAGCCGACCGCCGTGACTCAATCGCTCGGAAATAATCTCGATTGCCTGCGCGATCACGTTGGAGTCACGGCCCACGGCCTCGGCCACTTTCGCGTCTTCGGCGTTCATCAGCCGGACGATTTCCAGCGGTGAGAGCGTGTCGATCTGCTCCGAAGCCGGATTGCGAGCTTCGGTCGTGAGCTTGTTCATGCCGGGTTCTCGGTGTGAGTTTCCTCTTTCGATCTCAGGCGATTCTAATGGCCGCGTCCAAGAGCACGCGACTTTCGGGCGTAGCCGCGTTCGTCAGAACGCGGGCTTTCACGGCATTTGCCCGCACTCTGACGAGTGCGGCTACGGTCTTACACCTGCCCCACGGAGTCCCCATGACTTTACCGTTAGGCCCCATCGACATCGCCGTGCTGGGAGCGTACCTCGCTGCGGCGATCGGCATTGGACTGAAGGTCGGTGGCAAGACGAAGAGTCTCGAATCGTATCTACTGGGGGACCGCGATCTCGCGTGGTGGGCGATCCTGGGTTCGATTGTCGCCACTGAGACGAGCGCGGCCACTGTGCTGAGTGTTCCCGGCGAAGCCTATGGCGCAACCGGCATGAAGTTTCTGCAACTGGCGTTGGGCTACATCGTGGGCCGCGCGATCATCGTCCGTCTGTTGCTGCCGTTGTATTTTCGGGGCCAACTTCTGACCGCGTATGAAGTGCTCCAACAGAGGTTCGGTGGTGCGACGCGACAAGCGGCCTCATTCGTGTTTCTCGTGACTCGGAATTTGGGAGATGGACTGCGTTTGTTCCTGGCGGCGATCGTGCTGCATCGGCTGGCCGAGGTTCCGATGGCTTGGAGCGTCCTCATCATGGGAGTCATCTCGACCGCCTACACGTTTTGGGGCGGGATGAGATCCATAGTCTGGAACGACTGCGTGCAGTTCGTGGTGTATATGGTCGGTGCCATTGCCGCCGTGTTCGTGATCGCTGGCCACATTTCCGGAGGCTGGTCGGAGCTGTTCCGGTTCGCAGCCGAGCACGACAAGTTTCGCGTGCTCGACTTCAACCCGGCGTTCAATCAGGACTACACGCTGTGGGCGGGCGTCATCGGCGGAGCGGTGCTGACGATCGGCACACATGGCACCGATCACTCGATGGTCCAGCGCTACCTGAGTGCTCGCAGCCAGTCCGCCGCGGGCTGGGCGGTGTTTCTCAGCGGCATCGTCGTGTTTCTTCAGTTCACGCTGTTCTTGTTCATCGGGATCGAACTCGCCTGCTACTACGCTCAGAATCCGGGACCGGTGTTGAAGAAGGATGAAGTCTTCGCGGACTTCATCGTGCATGTCTTCCCGCAGAACACCGGCTTGATCGGACTGATGCTGGCGGCGATCTTGTCGTCAACGCTTTCCAGTTCACTGAGTGCATCCGCCGCAGCGTTGGTCAACGATTTCTATTTGCCGTGCCGCAAGTCGCTTCCCACGTCCGAGCATCTGTATTTCGTCACGCGCGGTCTGACGATCGCGTTCGGCGTGGTGCAAGTCGCGATCGGCATCGGAGCTCAGTTCCTCAACGACTCCGTAGTCAAGAACGCGCTGACGATCGCCGGCTTCTCAGCGGGTCTGTTGCTGGGGGTGTTCGCGCTGGGAGTCCTCACACGACGCGCCGGTCAGACGTCGGCCCTAGTTGGCGGCGCTGCCGGTTTGGTCGTGTTGCTGGCCGTCAAATTCGTGCTTCCCGGACAGGGCGTGGCAATCGCCTTTCCGTGGCTCGCATTGATCGGAGCCAGCACCACGTTTGGAGTCGGTTGCTTCGTCTCGCTGTTCGTCCCCCAACAAACACCTCCAGGAGCCACGTCGTGAAGACAATAGAGCGTAGGGTGGGTCGAGACCGTAGGGTGGGTCGAGTCATCGAGACCCACCAGAAAGATTGCCGTTTGTGGTGGGTCTCGATGACTC
>SXGS01066486.1_pt1 | contig 47480 bp, 40 predicted proteins | sample 3174681 | NCBI WGS metagenome assembly SXGS01 (sample SAMN11356861, study PRJNA531348) | freshwater metagenome | isolation source: freshwater sample F1-80 | place: China: Fuxian Lake, Yuxi | collected 2017-12-25
ACCATCCGGAATCAAATCCATCAATGAGTGGTGTTTCCCATCGATCTCAATGCCAGAGTTTTCAATGACGGAAGAGAAGATCCGATCAAGCGTAAGTAAGGCCGCACGCGGATGATTTGCCACCTCCCTTTGGATCGCTTCATTCAACTCTTCGCGATGAATCTGCAAGGGGTGAATCGCGGGTACGTTTCCGATGATGATAGGGAGATCTCGCTTCGCGACTTCCTTAAAAAAGCCACGCAAAAACGCGCGGCTCTCCCGCGGATCCGCAAGACCCATCACCGAATCCCAGAACATCAAATCGACGGCGATTACGGCCGAAGCCCGGTCAAGTTGGGAGCCGCGCAGATTAGAAAGAACAACGGCACCCGGCCGCCCGCTCGAAGCATGGGAGAACGCCCCCGATAGAAATCCGTGCTCCCGGAGAAAACGTTTTGCCGGATTTCTCTCTACGGGCGCAGCACTAACGCTAGCACCGAGGATGAGTGTTTTTTCAAAACTAGTTTGCGGGGAGAGTTGAGAATCTGACGTTTGCATAAGGGAGCAAGAGTAACTCTCACCGTCCGTCAACCGCAAGAAGAGCGCTTCGCGATGAGGCTTGCCCAAACCTCATCGCGCTCACTCACTTAGGTGAAATGATCTCGATGAAGCTCGCGGCTTTTTGCGCAAGCTTTCGCGCTGCGGTCGTCGACTTCGCACGTGCGAGCGTCACCGCCATCCGACGATTTTTGCGAGCGTCGGGCTTACCGAAAACACGGACTTCGACATCCTTGAGCCCGAGGGCTTTTTCTACTCCTTGGTAATCGACGACGGACATCTCGCGGTCGGCCAACACGACCGCCGAAGCGGATGGCCCGTGACTCTTAATCTGGGGAATCGGAAGCCCCAAAATCGCTCGAGCGTGGAGGTCGAATTCCGAGAGATCTTGTGAGATGAGCGTGACCATTCCCGTATCGTGCGGGCGCGGCGAAAGTTCGGAGAAGTAAACTTCACCGTTGCGTCCGATGAAAAATTCAACTCCGAAGAGCCCCGCTCCCCCGAGCCTCGCGGTCACTTTCTTAGCGATCGCTTTGGCTTTCGATAGCTGCGAAGGTGTGAGGAGCGCGGGCATCCAGGATTCCATGTAGTCGCCGCGCTCTTGGCGATGCCCAATGGGATCGACAAAGAGAGTTTTTCCATCCAACGTGCGGATGGTGAGAAGTGTAATCTCGAGATCAAAACGTATGAATTCTTCGACGATGACTTTGCGCTGATCGCCGCGCATGCCTTCACAGGCGTAAACCCACGCCGCGCGAACGTCTTTTTCCGAACGAACGACGGATTGCCCTTTCCCGGAAGACGACATCACAGGTTTTACGACGTTGGGAAAGCCGATTTCGCGGCTAGCTTGAATCAGCTCTTCTTCGCTGTCGGCGTAGAGATAGCGAGCCGTCTTGAGTTTGAGCTCGCGAGCCGCTACATCGCGGATGGCGTTGCGGTTCATCGTGAGGTGCGCGGCTTCTGCCGTAGGTACCACTTGCAGGCCCTGCTTTTCGAAGTCGCGAAGTTTCTCGGTCCGGATGGCTTCGATTTCCGGGACGATGAGATCCGGGCGATGTTTAGCGACGACATCTTCTAGGGCTTTGGCGTCGAGCATGTTGATGACTTCGAATTCGTCAGCGACCTGCATGGCCGGTGCCCCTGGGTAGCGATCAACGGCAATGACGTATTGCCCAAGGCGCTTAGCCGCTATGGCGAACTCTTTCCCGAGCTCGCCGGAACCGAGCAGGAGGATTCGGCGGACGAAGCGTTTTGGGGATTTCGTACGGGGTTTGGGCGGCATGCGTCCTCCTAACTGGATCACTTGTGTGGGGATGAGTTAAGCGGTTCGCCTGGGAAGTGGCTAGGTGAAAGATCAAATTCTCGATTCTACGGCGTCGTATTGCCTAGCTACAGGCGAATCGCCATCCCCACGCAAGTGAGCCAGTTACAAATTCTCGAGATTCCAACTAGTTACACCCCCACTCGCCACCTAGCTGCTCCGGACCTCCGTGTGAAACCGTGACTTGGGCGCGGAAGCCGTGTTAACCTCTAAGCCTCGTAAATGGATTGTCTTCCAAAGAAAAAGGCCGAAGAAAAAGCTGGAGAAAGCCCAGAGAAATGCTTCCGTCTGGCAGGCAGTTATGTTATTCACATTCGTTCTTCATCTTGAAAAGACGTATTCCGCCGACCTGAGAATGGCTCAGACAGGCTGAGAAGAGCTGAGAAGGGGCTGTCATGGCAAAAAAGGGAAAAGTAAAAATCATCACTCTTGAGTGCACAGAAGCTCGAAAAGAGGGCAAGCCGCCGTCTCGCTACACGACAGCAAAAAACACCCAGACGCACCCTGAGCGCCTCGAGAAGAAGAAATACAATCCCAATCTCCGCCGTCACACAGTTCATCGCGAACTGAAGTAATCGTTTTTTTGCTCTTCGCCCTTCCCTTTGGGAGCAGGCGACTCAATTGAGCAAAACCGGACAGGCAAAAAAAGACGGGTCAGCGCTGCTGACCCGTTTGTTTTTGAAGCATTTAGTTGTGGGTACTTTGCTGTTTGAACTCTGCTTTCAACCTGCGAGTGAACCCCGAGATCTCAGCCTTTCGACATTCACCTATTCATTCCATAGAAAACGATTTACACCCGGATCTCTTGCTCTTTCATTTTTTGACGGGCCGAGAGTCGCGACAAAGCGCTGATTTCTTGCCCTAAGAGCTCAAGCAGATCACCTGATGAAACAATGCCGACCAATCCGCCTTCGTCATCGACGACGGGCAAACGGCGGACACCGTACGTTTCCATAAGATGAATGGTTTCGTAGACTCCCGCGTTCCGATTCACGGTAACAAGCGTGGGAGTCATGACATCCTCGACACGAACCGTTTCCAACGGGATCTCGAGTGCAACGACTCCGACCACGATGTCTCGATCTGTGAGGATTCCGATTGGCTTGGAGACGCCGCTCTCTTTGGAGCAGATCACGACGTCCCCGACGTGCGACTCGCGCATGATGCGAGCCGCTTGGATCACGGATGAGTTCTTCTCGACGCATTCGACGTCGGTGGTGCAGAACTCCGTGATTGACATCACTGCACCTGGTGGCCTGCCGGCACTCCAGTCAGCGTGTCATCCATGAAGCTCGCAGCGTCGTCCATCAAGCCAGGCTGATTTTGATTTGCCTTAGCTTTCTTCCGGCGATAGAGCGTGCGGCGGTTGATTCCGAGAATCCGCGCGGCCGCTGTTTTTTTACCTTTAGTGAATGCAAGAACGTATTCGATATAGCGCTGGTTCCACTCAGCCAGCGTCGGCAGCTGGTTCCCTGCGGTGGGTTTTGGGAATTGAAGCGGAAGTCCTGCGACTACGATCTCTTCGTTCATCATCTGTCACCCCTCTTTCAATACGGGTTGCTGATACGGGCGATTCGAACCATAGCTTAAGAGACCTAAAGCAGCGTAATGTAGTTTTCTACACGACCTCTTGCATTTCCTGAAAAGCGCTTAAAACACGCCTTTAGAGCCATTTTAAGCGCTTTTAAGCGATGTCGAAGAATTGAGAAAATCGCCTTCAAAACCCCGCTCTGTCACACCCTGACAACACAATTTCGCATCAATTAAATCTGTAGAATTGCGTCTTCGCGAAAACAAAAAAGCCAGCATCGCTGCTGGCGTTTTGCGCTCTTAAGGTTATCGAGAGACGATGATCTTAAAATTTATCGCGGATACTTATCATCGAGCGGTTCCTGCTCGAAGTGATGCGGAAGTTCGATCGGTACGCTGTCTCCTCCGCCAGTCGCCGTCGGGCTCGGAGCCCCGGGGCGCGGACGCAATCCCCGGCTGTCTTTTTCGAGAAGCTCGGTGAGCTTGCGAATCGCGATCATGCGACCGCTCGACTGACGCCAGAACGCGTAGAACGAAAGAACGATCGGACCGCTTAGGCTGAACGTTCGCAGATTCCCTTGCTGAAGCGCTTGACCCGTAAAGCTTTTCGCTACGGCCGTTACGCACTTTCCTTGCTCCGCGAGTTTTAAGCAAAGATCCCAGTGATCGCTTTCGATGATCTCCTCAACGAAGATATCGGCCGCGTTCAAGTGATCCGAAATCAACTTATTGAGTTGTTCATCCCAGCGGCAGCGCGCGAGCGGAAGAGCCGCAAACAGCTCCGTGCGATTCTTGTAGCGTTCAAGCATTTCGGCAGATGCGCAGAAAACGATCTCCGCCGAACCTACCTTGCCGTATTCGAGTCGCGGCGAGGTCGGCTGATTGAGCGAAACGGCCCAATCGAGTTCGCCGTTATAGACTCGCTCCACGAGGCGATCGGGCATCGTTTCGCGGAAGGTGTGAACCGTTCCGAACGGAGAGTAAGCATCAAAGTACTTCAGCAAGAATTCCATCGCCGGACCTGCCGAGAAAGTTTCTTGCATACCGATGCGTACCGGATAACCGCCGATCAGTGTTGGCGACACCACGTCGAGGAATCGCAAGCCTGATTCGAACATTTGTTTTGCGTGTTTGTAGAGTGTTTCTCCTTCGACGGTGAGCTCAATTCGGCGCGGTCGCCGGTGGAACAACGGAGTCTCGAGAAGTGTCTCGAGTCGTTTGATCTGCTCGCTGACGGTAGGAATCGAGACGCCGGTGACTTCGGCGGCTTCCTTCATCGACATCTTCCGAGCGACTTCGTAGAAGTAATAGACCTGGTTCCAGTTGATATCTTTAAGCTTCTTCATCGAGCTGCTGGGTTGATCTTTGGCTTCCTTGGTCTTATCCATGCCCTCTTCCATAGTCCTCTCTCGGGTTAAAGAGGTTTAGAGCCTCGGCCCATCCTTGGCCGCCACGGTCTGTGGCAGTTTGAAAGGCTCGTCCAAACCTAACGTTAAGGGATTGCCGAGCCTGAATCTTTGAAAGAAGGTCAGGGGATTTTGAAGAAAGGAACATCGCGCCTTTGTTTGACGACCAAAGTCGAGCCTCAAAGCCATCAAATGCGCACTCAGTCAGCAGTTGGCGCCGATGTTTTCGTGAAAACTGATTTTTTACTCCACCGGTTGGGGTGAATTGAAGCGGCCGCGCTTCCAGTCTTCGATCTGTTCGTGAACTTCGCTGAAGAGTTGTTCGATCAGGTCCGCGAATTTACCCACCGTCTGGCCGCCGACGAACTTTCTTTGCTGCGAGTAGACTTTCAAAAGCCCTTTATAACCATCGCGGGTCCGTCGCACGAGAAGTTCGGCCGTTGAATCAGAAGGAGCTTCTTCAAGGACCGAACGAATGCGGTCGTTGATAACTTTCATCGCGTCTCCGCCTTGAGCTTCTTCGATTTCGCGGAGAGCTTCGCGCGTTTCGTCATCAATCTGAGTTCGGTTGGCAGCATCAGACATCGGTTCCTCCAGCACGGCCATCGCCATTGAGGGCCGAAGTTGCGGAATCGTTAGCTCCCTCACCGCGCGGTTTGAAACACATTCCACTCGCAACAGCTTCTTCCATCGAAAACGGAAGACGCGTCTCTTCATCAATGAAAGCTCCGTGGAGACGGGCCGCTCGCAAATCCACTCCGGTGAGATTCGCACCACGAAGATCCGTCTCGGTCAGGATCGCAAACTCCAAATCCGCATGAGAGAGGTCAGCTCCTCGTAGTAGCGCGGCTGAGAGATTCACCTTGCAGAGATCGGCATGTCGCAGATCCGCACCCAAAAGGGTCGTCATGACTAGATCAGCATAAGTCAGATCCGAATGCGCAAGGCGCGCTTCGGTGAGATCAGCTCCCGTGAAATTCGTAAGCCTCAGAACTGATCGCTCAAGATTCGCCCTCGCCAGTCGCGCTTTGCGGAAATCTGCGCCTTCAAGATGAACGCCGACAAGCTGTGCCCCTTGCAAATCACGCTCTGCAAAACAGGCCTCATCGTCATCCGTGATCAAATCGACGTTGTCGGTTTCGGTCATCGAGAACGGGCAAACGCCGAGTGTTTCTCCCCGGCCTCCCTGCCATCTCGGATGAATCCCGTAGACATCGCCGCGCGAGAAAGTTCTGAATGAAAAGATCGAACCAGTTTTCACATTACACCCCTCCGTTCGTCCTCGGTCCGTTTGGACCACCCACTCCGACGAACGATAGAGCTATTATGTGCTTCAAGTCAGGAACGCGTAAATTGGGGTTACGCGTCTCTTAGTGGACCCCTAAGGTTTTCAGATTCCGTGGTTGGAGCGTCGCCGTGCGCACAAGATTTCAGGGCAACTCGTCACGATTCGTACAAACTAAGCCGTCCAAAGATCAGTTTGGACGGCGGCCTGAACTATCATTCAGTTTTTATTACTACCGAGAAGCACTCAGACCGTTGCTGACGGCTGATTGTCGAGAAGGCTACGCAACATCCAGGCTGTTTTCTCGTGGGACTGCATCCGTTCGGTCAAAAGATCGAGAGTCGCTTCGTCAGTCGCTCTCTCGGAGGCCGGAATGATCGAGCGCGCTGTGCGCACAACGGTTTCCTGGCCATCGATGAGCTGCCGAATCATCTCGCTTGCTTGAGGAACGCCGATCGTTTCCTTCACGCTAGCTAGACGCTGAAACTCGGAGAAGCTTCCGGGAGCCGCGAAACCAAGCGCACGGATTCGCTCGGCGATGACGTCGACTGCTTCCGCGAGTTCGGTGTACTGAGTTTCAAACATCTCGTGGAGCGTTTGGAACATGGGTCCCGTTACGTTCCAGTGAAAGTTATGGGTCTTCACGTAGAGCGAATATGTATCCGCGAGAAGCCGCGAAAGCCCCGATGCAATTTCGTGCCGATCTGTTTCGTTAATTCCGATATTCACTGACTGAGCCATAAGAACTCCTTTCGCACGAGTGAAGTCTGCCAAAGGTTTCTGCGGTCAGTTCAAAAGACTCAAACAATTTTCGTTGGCGATTGGCCCACAATTCGGGAGCCAATCGCCGTGAAGGGGTTAATGCGTCTCGGCGGCTGCGGCCGCTGGCTTGGTCGCCGCGATCATTTTTGAAAAAAAGCCCGTGGCCTCTTCGAGGTTTGTGAGTCCCTCGTTTTCGAAAATTTCGCGCATCGGCGTCCGAATATAGTTTTTGTAAAATGGCTCGTGAAACTCGATGGGGAACTGCTTGAGAGCCACATCAAGAGCTGGCCGGTCACCGAGCTGGAGACTGTCGACGAAGCCGTAAAAGCCTCCCGGCTTCAAAACACGAAGCCCCTCGCGGATGATCAGCGGCCTTTCTGCCTGCGGCAACTCGTGAAATAAAAAAACGGAATAAACGGCATCGAACGTCTCATCGAGAAACGGTAGCTTTGCGCCATCCGCTTCGATGAAGTCATGTCGCGCGAATTCTCGAAGTTCCACTTGAGCTTTCTTCAAGTACGGAGCACTTAAATCGACCGCGACGATCTTCGCTTTCGGAAACGCAAGACGCACAAAGCGCGTCGCGCGCCCGGTTCCTGCACCGACTTCGAGGAACTTGAGGCCTTCTCCGTCGCTGGTTCCAAACTTCTCGCGGAGTGGCTTGATGATCATGCGTCTCATCGCATCGGTCGAACCCGCAAACAGCACGTCGACTTGGTGATCGTAAAGCTCAGCGGAACGATCGGAGAGATAGCCATCACCTTGAAAGTGGAAATTCCTTCGGTAGTAATTCGGTAAGTCGTTCATCAGGCTTTGAGCTTTTTCCGAGAACTCGTGTGCTTGATGTTCGCGGCGGCGGCGCGAGATGTCGACCCCTTCGCGGAACATGAGGGGCAAGCGTTTGAGATGATCGATCGCACTTCCGGGTTGGAGAACCTCGATCGGATAAACTCCATCTTGAATATTTTTAACGTCTTGTCGGAAAATCGCTTCGAGATCTGAGCGCGCGGCGGTGAAGAGAGCCATGTCATCGATCGGAAGTCGCGGCTTGCGACGATGGACCAACAATTCGATCGCTGGGCCCAAAAGGCTTTCGGCAGTGTATAGGGCGCTACGTGCGCGAACATAGGAAAGTAGCGAACGCTCCGATCTCATCAGCTTCGTCACCGCTTCGAGCGGAGCCGTCACGCGGTTTGCTAATCGGTCTGCTAATCGGTCTGCTAAATGGTCTGCTAATTTGTGTGAACGGGACAATGGCATTTTCATCTCCCACAGATAGCTTTGCGTCCGTAACGAACGAGCGATGACATCCTAACCGATTCCACTTAGGAAGGCGATCCTCTTAAATGAATAGGCACGCTAGGAGGAGTCCTTATTGTAAAGCAAGGCTGTGACTTCGCGGTTGACGATCGCGAAGTGTCACAATGAGATCAGAGCAGTTAACATTTTTTTGGAGTCGTGATGTTCAAAAAATTGTGCTGGCTGTTTGGAACACTTTTTATTCTTCTCTCCGGAGAGAGGTCATGGGGATTTGACCGGTTCCCTGAGTTTCACGCGCTCCAAGAGGACGAAGCCCTTCGCTTCGATCGATCCATTTTGATCGATTCCGAGTATCAATCAGACGTTCTTACCTATATCGCTCCTCTAGCGTGGGATGCCGACTTCTTCGCGCAGGCTCGCGCGTTTGACCTAACATTCGGTAGCCTTTCGAACCGACACTTTTTAGAACAGCAGCGACTTAGAATCGATCAACCGCTCACCGATTCACTTTCCTTTCGCTTCACTTACTTTCAACAAAGAGATTTGGAGATCGACCAGCGCCACGCCGTCATTGAATTGGTTCAGCAGCTCATCCCGAAGTTTGCGATTTCCGTGTATGGCGAGCCTTCGCACTACAAGAGAGAAAACGATTTTGGAGTTGCTCTCCTCTATCGACCGAGCGTCGATCACGAGATTCGTGTTTTTCATACGTGGGTCGACTTCACGCGTGGTGAGCATAACGACCGGCCCGATTCGTTCGTCAAAGGCTCAGAACCCAGAAGCTTTGGCATCGTTGGCCGATGTTACGACTGCTTAGGGCCAGGACGCGAAGAAGGTTCAGCCATCAATGGCGAACCGAACGGAACTAAGCGAGATCGGACGTATGTAGAATATTTTGCGCGCCGGGAGACTCCGGTTCTTTGGCATTTTCCAATCGAAGGAACTGAATACACTTACGATCTGTGGAGTGCGGGTCTCTCCGCACGCTGGGCGCCGCAAGAACTTGCGCGTGTCTTCATCAACGCGCGCCTGCAACATTCAAAAAAATTTGAGTCCGAAGCCCCGCTTTCGAATGCCTCATCGACTCAGCGAGCTTCGCTGGTTCGAGACGTCACCGAAGTGATTGTTTCATCCGAGTTTCCGTCGGGAGAAAGCCGCTTTCGACTAGAACCAGGTGTCGCGTGGGTGCACCGCACGTGGCGTGGAGATCAGGAACAACTTCTCGATCACCGAAACCTTTTGCCGTTCATTTGGCTTCGTACTGAGGCATTCCAACGAGCCGGAAGTTTACGGGATCAAGTGGAACTCGGGTACGAGACTACTTTTTTTTCCTCACAAAATTCTCCGGGCTCCGCGACGTCTCCCCTTCCGTTAGCCGCAATCGGGCTTAAACCCTGGTCCGTCGAGCATCGCTTAAATTGCCGCTACATCTTTGCTTTAGGCGAACGTGCAAGTCTTTCGATCACCGCGACCGCTGACATTGACGTCGCCTTTGGAAGCGAAGGTGGCTTATTCGAAGGCGGACAAGGGCAGTTTCGGTTGGTCTTTTAGGGGTAGACTTGTTCGGTTTATCCTCCGAACTCCCCTTTTTTGGCGCTCTGACAGAATTCATGTCAGGTTTCGCATTCGTCGTCTTTAACGAGATTTTCGACGCAGCACCGTCAACCGGAGTCAGATTGCACCTTTTCCGTTTGAACTTTTGCTCTACGCTTTCTAGGCTCCGCTTTGTTTTCTGTCAGGATCTCGTCAGCAGGAATTCCGGAAAAGGAGAGGGGCCTTGTCCAAGCGTCTTGTCTGGTTCGCGTCGTTATCTGCGTTCGTACTTTTAAGTGCGGTTACTTTCGTCGCTCCTTCTTACGCGGGAGTCGTAGAAATCAAGAACAACCAACTTCACGTGGATGGGAGCCCCCAGCCGCAGCTTTGGGGAGCGGAAGTGCAGTACTTCCGTCTGCGAGGCGGCCCGGGTAAAAACATTCCGCGCGAAAAAGTCCTCCGCTTGTGGACGAACGTTCTCGACCGCTTTCAAGAAGCGAAGATGAATGCCATCAGCTTTTACATCCCTTGGGATTTTCACGAATACGCTCCGGGAAAGTTCGACTTCGACGGCACCGCCGATGAAGACGGTGATGGTCGACCCGATTATCCTTCGCGGGATTTGAGAACTTTCCTCAAAATGATCGAAGCTCGCGGGATCAAGCACATGATGGTGCGCCCAGGTCCCTTCATCAATGCGGAGTGGGGTTTTGTTGGATTCGGCGCGGTTCCGCTTTGGTTCAGTCAAAAATATCCTAACAGCCACATGCGAAATACAAAGGGTCAACGGACGAACCTCTATAGCTACCACGATCCAGACTTCATTCGTCATTCGCGTTTGTGGCTCGCGAAAGTTCATGAAGAAATCATTTCAAAGTTAATCGGTCCGGGAAGACCAGCGCACTTCCTCCAGGTGGACAACGAAACAAACTTCATGTGGCAGTCGCTCTATAGTCACGACTATGGACCCCGCGCCGTCGGTCTTTACCAAGAATGGTTGAAGACTCGCTATGGCTCCATCGCTGCGGTCAACAAAGCTCATGGACGTTCTTGGAACGAGTGGCGAGAAATTCGGGCACCCGCAAACCCGCGGGAAAACACGGCCGAAGATCAGGATTGGTACCGCTTCCAAGACAAAACAATTTTTGATTATCTGAAGATGGTGCGCGGAACGTGGCATGAACTCGGCGTTTTTGAGCCGACGGTGTTGTTCACCCTCGCCGAAAGCTATAACGCGACGGAGAACGGCCTACTCCCCCACTTCACTTACCGGAATGCTCCGGGCCAGACCGGAATGATGACGGTCAATCTCTACCCGAAGACTTACGAGACGCCGGATCAACCGCTTCTGAATAATCCGTTCAAAGCGGATCTTGATGTGAAGTCGGCCGACACGGCATCGGATCACTATCTCGGGCGCCGCGAAGAATGGGTGTTGGGACCCGAAATTCAAGGCGGTTGGTGGCGCGGTGTTCCCGTCTCTGACGATGCGCGAAGACAGACGTACCTCACAACACTTGGCCACGGCTTAAAAGCGCTCTTTGTTTATTACTTCCACGAGGGAGACAACTGGCAGAACACATGGGCAGCCGAACGCGTCCGCGTCCATTACGACCAACTTAAAAAAGATCCTCGTTATAAATCTATTTCCAATGACCAACTGCCGGACGAGTTCTGGAACGAATTGAACGAAATCGTTCACGAGAAAGAATTTGCGAGCTGGGAAGCACGCTGGATCTTGAGTCAAGGTGGAACGCAGCCAGAAAAACTCTACTTCGATGCTCCGCTTGATGAAAACGCGGAGCCTCGCGCGCGCTTTCAACTGATCAAAGAGATGGGTGAGAAGATCATCGGTCCGAACCAAGATTTCTTGGCCGAAGCTGTTGAACTGACGGATCCGGTTTGCTTCATCAAAGATTCGGAAGCCCACGCGCCCACTTTTGTTCCATGGCTGAACTCTCGCCTCGTCAATTCCGATTGGGCCGGAGGTCTGCTTGCCTACCTTATGCATTCGGGCGTGAATCCCGAGATCCTGCACTGGGGCCTCACGCCGATGAGCGAGTACTCGAAATGCCGCATGCTCATCTATCAGGATAACGGATTTGCTAATCAAGATCTCCTTGACTTTATGGTGCGCCGTTTAGCGAAGGGGCAAACGGTTGTGGTCTTCCTCCACGATGCGCTTGCGACTTCCATCATGAAAGCATCAAAGCCAAAGTCGCCCTGTCGTGATTTGAACTCCGCATCTCTGCGCGTTGACGGTTTTGCCTGTACCATCGAAAATGGTCTTCTCTATCAAGTTCGCACGCCTCTTTATGAATGGATCAACTCCGATAGCTACGTGGCTCTCAACGATCTTTCCCTGAAGGTCGCTTTTCTCGACGAGATCTTGCTTCAGGCGAAGATCCGCCCGCACGTTCGGATTCGGGGAGGCGGAGACCGCGTTGTTGCCTTCGCCAGAGCTGATCAAACTCGAAGTCAAATCTGGATCACCGCAAAGAGCGGCAGAGGCGATGCCTACTCGGGTAAGCTGATCGTTTCGCTGGCTGATCCCGAGAAAGTCTATGACGTGAAGTCACTGCTCAACGGTCGCATCGTTCGCATCGGAGGAGAAGAGCTTTCGAAGAAGGGATTTCCGTTTGATCTAAATGCCTTCGGCTCCGAAGCTTACCTCGTTAAAGAAGTGCGCTGAGCCAACTCGAAAAATGCAAGCGTCGATTCATCGCGCCCGCAACTCCAGCGGGCGTTTCTTTTTGAGAATCTCTTAACTGGACCGCCTACCAAGCCGACAACGTCTATGCGGTGTTCAGCCAAACTTTTTAAGAAGCGGCTGCATCGGGCATGGCTGTCGCAGGCCATGAGATCAACCTTGGCTTCACGCAGGCGTAGATTCAAGAATGGGGTGTCTCAGAATGAGAAGCAGCCGCACGCGAGTTTTGGTCGCGATGTTGATGGCCTTACCGGCTATCCTCGCTTACCAAAACTGCGGAGACGGGTTCCAAGTCTCGACGGACTTCGGAAGCCTTTCGCTTCGCACGCCATTTGAAGACACGCGCGGCGCCCTTTACGATCAAGGTGTTCTCGACGATTGGGACCGCGCGTACCCCCCACTCGTTCGCGACGCAAGTTGCATGACCGGAAGCCGTTTCACGCTTTGCCTTCCGCAAAAAGATCCGGTGACCGCAAACGGTGGCGCTTTCTCGCCTCTCTACGCACCTGGCTCCGGAACGCAGGCGCAAGAATATAAAGTTCTCTCCTCAGGTCTCAAGACTCCGCGGACAAAACCGGCAAACCGGCATTACGTTTTGAAGGGTGACTACGAACCCTTCATCCAAATTTTCGCCACGATGAAAAACGGAACGTGGAAACACTCCTACATCAACGGAACTCAGCACGAAGTCGCGCAGCTCAACGTTTGGTACTGGATCAATCGTCAACGCACCTACATGCGCGATCGCACGCAGAAGTACTTCTTCGATGCGGATACGGCAAAAAAGCAGCTCACGATTCGGCCGTACCTCGACAGCTTCGAGAACGCGGCGTTCTCGCGAACGGATTCATCTCTCAACTTCGGTCACCGCACCATTCAAGGTGTTAAACATGACTTCGCCCTCGATGCGACGGTCATTGCGCATGAAGCGGGCCACGGAAACTTCTTCTACGCAAATCGGGGCGGTGGTGTCGACAACGTCACGATCAACGACGACACGCTTCGCGCTTCGTTTTGCCCAACCGTCAATGGTTGCATGGGCGCCATCGACGAAGGAATCGGCGACATCCATTCTTTTATCCTCTTTCCAGACAACCCGACGCCCCTTGGAGCCTACATCGCAAACTCGCCGTCGGGTTTGCGAAACGCGGAGACGGATCTCGCGTCAGAAACGGCGCAGTCGCTCTTTGATCGGATTCCCGACACGGGTTACCCCAAGGGCGAAATTCACAATACCGGCCAAGTGTACGCGGCCATTTGGTTTGGGGTCTGGAAGACGGCGAAGGCCGCAGGCACCGAGAAGGATATCGAAATCCTCTTCACCGAGCACATGACGGATCTCGTTGGCTCCGACACATTTATCACGGCCTATAATCGCGTGATCAAACCGAACGTTGAGCAACTCTTTAGAGCGCAGCCGACAAAGGTCCAGCAGATCAAAGCGAGCTTCCGCGCGCAATACCAGAAGCTGTCACTTACCGGCTACGATACAAATTGAGCCAGTCTCCGCCACGTGCGATCATAAATTATGCGCACGTTCCTTCTGCTTGCATTCGTTGGACTCCTCAGCTTGCTAGCTTGGCGTCTCGGCTTTCAGCGTGAGGCGGCTTCTCCCTCATCGCAAGATCTGGCGAAAGAAGTGAAACTCCGCGAGCCCGCCAACGAAGTTGCGCCGACGCCCGCTGGAATTGAGCGGGACTCGAATCCGGCGGCGGGAAGCTCACCTGCGCCCTCACTAGCGGGATCACGCAAACCGGTTTCGGCGGCGGCCCTCGCGGCACTCCTTGCGAAATATTCTTCCGGTCAAGAATGGAAAGTTGATCTCGACGAGAGCGGTTTGCCTCTGCGCATGACAGGAGCCGGACTCAAAGCCATTTTCGAAAACGGTGGCGAGGGAGAGAGCTTCCTCCGCGAATACACGGAGCTTCTCGGGTTTTCAGAACTTCCGCCGCTGGCACGCGAAGATTCGACGACCTCTCGGTTCCAAATCGTGGACTATGTGCAACGGCATACGCTCGCAACGGGCGAAACTCTTCCCGTTTTTGAAAGCTGGCTCCGCTTCAAAGGAAGCCCGGATGAAGGAGCCTTCATCGGCAACAACCAACTTCGCCCGGTCGAGAATTTGCGAGGAGATCTCGGCCTTAGCGACGAGGAAGCGCTGAGCATCGTTCGCAGGGCCTTTAACGGCCCTGCCCAAAAAATTGAAGTGAAGTCATCAAAGGTTGTTTATGCGCACGAACGCCCGCACCAATTAGCGACGCAAATCACGATCACGGGCCCTTTGCCGCACTGGCTTGTCCTCGTAGGGCACGAGTCGAAAACGATCCTCTACCGCACGATCGTCTCGCGCCGTTGAGTTCCAGCGTCAATTCCGTAGTCAGCACCCGAACTTCTCGGAACCAAATTTCCCTAGCAGAAGTGTCAGCTGATTCGACACCGAAATTCCGGTCGGTATCGGCATCCCGATGTGAAACGAAGCGTGTGGCTAGACTTTGCCCAAACGCCAAAGCGTTTTATCCTGATTCAACGGGCGCTTCTCGTAGCGCCTGATAGGTGTGGAGGTTGACGATGAGAAAGTCGCGGCAAATGGCTCTGGTGTACCTCGCTTGCGCCTCGGTTCTTTCGCTCGCCTACACCAACTGTTCCGGCAGTCTGCAGCCGATGCAGCTTGCGCAGATGAACGGAAACATTGATCCGTCGGGTGATCCGACTCTGCCAAACACCACGCCGACCCCAACACCGCCTCCGATTGTGAGCGGACCCGGCCCAGCACCGACGGTGATCGCCGAAGGTGCGGAACTCTATCACAACCGATGCTCCGATTGTCATGGTCCGATGGAGTCGACGAGTAAACCCAACCGTTCTGCCGCACAGATTTCCGCGGCGATCCAAAACGTCGGGCGCATGAAGTCTGAGCCAGGTCTCATCGCGTTGTCGGCGGCCGAGATCCAAAAGATCGCCGACAGCTTGATCAGTAATCCGATCCCTACCGGCGCGACTCCTCAACTTGTAGCTGAGGGATTTAATTTTACGGAAGGTCCTGCGTATTCCCCGGATGGTTTTTTGATCTTCTCGGACCAAGGAGCCAACCGTGTCTACAAGTACGCAAACGGAATGGCTGAGGTCTTTATAGATCCGGCCGATCGGCTCAACGGAATGGCTTTTGACTTCAATGGACGTTTGCTCGGAGCTCGCGGCGGCATGGGACGCAACGTAGTTGCAATCGCGGCAAATAAAACTGAGACCGTGCTTGCCTCGAACTTCGAAGGCAAGAAGTTCAACGGACCGAACGATCTTGCGCCTTTTTATGATGGCGGATTGTTCTTCACCGACCCGGTTTACGGGACTCCGCAAGGCGGTCAAGAGCTCACGTTTAAAGGTGTCTTCCGGGTCACAAAGGAGGGACAAGTCGTCCTCGTCGACAACGCTCTCCAAAATCCAAATGGCATAGCGCTCTCACCCGACCAAACCCGTCTTTACGTTGCGGATGATGGCGATGACCGAGTGTACGTCTACGATGTGGCGCCGAACGGTGCGACTTCCAACAAAAGACTTTTCTTCACGGTGCCGGCAAACAGCGGCACCTCAGGCAACGACGGGATGGCGGTGGATGCGGCCGGAAATCTCTACGTCACGTGCCGAAACCAGATCTGGGTCGTAAAGCCAAGCGGTCAGCTGATCACGCAAATCGCGATTGCGGGACAGCTCACAAACGTGGCCTTTGGCGGCGCAGATTTGAAAACGCTCTACATCACGGTCGGCCCGCGCGTTTACTCGATGCAAATTCGCATTCCGGGTATGCGTTAAGTTCTGCGTCTTCCTAAGTTCGGAAAAAGCGGCAAAACAAGGAGTGCCAAGATCGGCATGAGCGTGAAGAGCACAACCATCAAGGCTCCGACCGGGAGATCGAGCCGGTAGCTTACGTACATTCCAACGACACTTAAGGTTGCGCTGAAGATGCAGCCGAAGAGGAGTCGTCTTCCCCACGATTCAAAGAACAAACCGCTCAAAAGGGACGGCACGATCAAAAACGAGAAAACCATCAACACGCCCGCAATGTGGGTGGACGACGTGATGACAACACCGAAGAGAGCGTAAAAGAGAAAATCCCAAACCCAGTGAGTCTTCTGATCGCGCGATGAGCTCGCGAAGAACTGCTTACGGAAAATAAAGAAAACAATCCCAACGACGACATAAATCAAAGCTGTTTTGATCACTTCGGGCCAGGCGACCCAAAGGATCTGGCCGATCAAAGCTTCTTTCAAATGCTCAGCCCCGTGAGCAAGACGATCCACAACTAAGACGACGGCAGCGGACGCCATGGCGTACACGATCCCGATGATCGCCTCTTGAGAGAAGTAGGATTCGTAGCGTCGAGCGAGGGCGAAGACACCCGCCGCTACGAAGGTAGCCCCCAGAGAGATGAAGTAGCTGGATCCAGCGTGATGCTCAGGATCCCAGAGAAGCGCCAAGGTCGCCCCAAATGAGGCGACCTGCGCAAGACTCAGATCGACAAAGATCACGCCGCGAGCCAGAACGTGAAGCCCAAGATAGCAGTGAATGATCGAGAGGATCACGCACATCACCGTCGGCGCGAGCAGAAATACGAGAGCGTCGTTCACTTCTTTCCCTCTATGGCACGAACAAGTTGTTCCGCGACGTCTTCGAGCTTTTCGAGTCCCGGAGCTGATCCCACAGAAATTCCGACCGACTGCACACGTGCTCCGCTCACTTCTTTGACGACTCGGTCGGCAATTTTCGAATCAAAAAAATTGTCGACGAGGACAAGCGAGATCTTCTCTCGCTTAGCGGTTTCGATAACCGAAAGAATGTGCTGAGCCGTCGGCGGGATGCCTGGCTTCGGTTCAAGAAAGGCTGCGGCTTCTAAGTTGAATCGCTTCAAAAAATAATTCAGCGAAGGATGATACGTGATGAGCTTCTTGACCCCTGACTTTGCGATCCGCTCCTGCCACGTTTTGGTCATCGTCTCCATGCGGGTCTGGAAGGCTTTCGCTCGTTCCGCGTACTTTGCCTTATTGGGCGAATCGAGACTTCCGAGCTTCTCCGCGATCGCGTTTGCAAGCTTACCGTTGCGAATCGGATCGAGCGTGAAGTGAGGATTCCCTTCTGGATGGACATCCCCCATCGCGCGCGTGATTTGGCCGGTCGGAATTTCGAGAGGCTCCGCCGTTTCGCCAAGGTCGAGGAATCCTCCACCGTCGGCGCGAACCTTCGGATTGCGAGCTCCTTGAACCAAACTTGGAAGCCAGCCGACTTCAAGCGAAAGTCCGTTAGAGATCAGCAAGTCAGCTTTACTGAGTTTCACCATGAACGATGGCTTGGGCTCAATTGAGTGCGGATCTTGCGTGCCTTTCGCGATCACGTCGAGCGTGACGTCATCGGCAGCCACTTCGCGCACGAGGGCCCCGACGTCTGCCGTCGTGGCCACTACCTTGAGCTTTGCTTCCGCAAGCGACGCTTGAAACAGCGCCGCCACGAAAACCGAGAGCCCGCAGAAAATCTTTGCGGCTTTCAGCATCATGAACCTCCTCGTGCGGGCGCGCTTAGTAGGCGTGCGCCGGATGTGCTCCGATCATCGCACTAAATTGAAGCATAAGCTTCTGCTCGGCCTCTTCACGCGAGTCGCTTAGGTGCGAGTACTGGAGTCGAAAACCTGAGAACTCCGAAGGGAAGTAAGAAACAAGCGCCGAATGCTTGCGTTGGAAAGGCTCAAGAGCCAGTGGTGCGGCATCGTTGTCTTCTGCTTGCAGATACTCCGTGCGGGCTTGGATCCACCAGCGCTGCGCGAGCTGATACTGCACCCACGAAGCAAAACCTTTTGCATCGTTTCGGCTCTCGGGACGATTGACCTTGCGGTCGATGTACTCCGTTGACCAGATAAGAGCACGCGTGTTTCCGCCGATGAGCGGACGCCACTTAAACGTCACGTCGGCACCGAGGAAATCGGAGTCGCCGCGCTGAAGTTCAGCGGCCGCGTTTGCAAACTCATTTTTTCCGCGAGCGGCCGAAAGACCGAATTCGAACGTGAGGTCATCCGAGAGATCCCAAAGGTTCTTGAAATGCCCGACGTAAGCATTGTCGTTCGGCGACTGGGAGTTCCAGTAATCCGTTCCCTCAAGGCGGCCCGAAAGCGCTTGAAGTGTGATTTCCGAGAACCAAGGTAACCCCGGAATCAACGCCGCAGCCGAGACGCCAACATCATTGATGCCTTCTTCTCCAAGAAGTTGCGAGTTGATAAGCGGCGCATCGATGAAGGGAAACGCGTGCGTGTGGAGGAGATTGTGGCGACCGAATGCGGCTTTGAACTTACCGATGCGGAATCCGACGAACGGCACTTGTTGTGTGTCGACGTAGAGTTCTTCCGGTTCAAACTCGAACTCGTATTGGTAGGGAGTCGCAGCCGGATCTTCATTGTTCAATTCCGCGCGCAAAGCGAAGGTCGAAACGAAACGGAAGTAGGGATCGACGTCTGCCATGAACTGGAGCTCAGCTTCTTGAAGGCTGATTCCGTTTTGAGGAACGTCTGTCGGCAAGTTGCCGCGATTTGAGTTCTGGTAGAGGAAGAGCGAGTTCACGCTGATGTCGGGAGTGAAAGCAGCCGAACGTGAACGAAGAGGTGCGGGCGTAGGAGCTGCTGTCTGAGCTTCCGCGAAAGATCCTGTAACCAAAGACGCTGCGATTGAAATCGCTGTGAAAAAAGCAAAACGAAGCACGATGAAATCTCCTGTATCTAAAGAGCAAAAAAATGAGAATTAAAAGTCAGATCAGAGAAGACGCAGGAGGGCCGCGCGGGCGTGCAAGCGGATGGATTTCGAGAATCGGAATTCGTTGAGAGACAAAGGTCTGGGAGGTCGAAGTCCACTCTTCGACGGCTGGAAGCTCCCAGAAGGCTGCGGGCCGCAAATCCGAGCGTCGACCGGCATTGAGGAGCTTTAAGAACGCGCAAGGCTCTTTTCCCGTGTCGACTTGCCCGGAAGTGTTCCATCCTGCTTCTGAATGCAGGCAGCTGATATCCATTTCGTGGCAGGCAGCCGGTTGTTCGGAGAGCCAGTGAAAGATCTGGTGAAGAAAATCGCCGCCGACGTTCACCTGAACGTAAAGAAGAACGAGCAAGAATGGAAGCCAAGCTGACCGACGCGATTTCATTAGAGCTTTAAGCCATAACGCAATTTCGGCTCAGAAAGAACCAGAAAAAATCGGCGACGTTCCGACGCGGGAAGGCTTAAGACTTCGCGTCTGCCCCATTCGGTGCGTACTTTCGCAAAGTCGCTAGCAGAACTTTCGATGTCACCGGCTTGATGAGGTACTCGGTGAAGCCTTGGCTCAAAGCGCGTTCGCGATCTTCTTTCATCGCGTGAGCCGTAAGCGCGGCGATCGGCGTTTTGAAGCCTTCCGACCGCAGAAGCGCCGTCGCTTCGTAGCCGTCCATGTTCGGCATCTGCACGTCCATCAAAATGACGTCGTAAGTGTGGCGTCGAGCGAGCTCCACGCCTTCCAGCCCGTCTGACGCCAGATCAACCACGGCGCCGGTATCTTTTAGGTAACGCGTGAAGAGCATCTGATTGTCGAGCGAATCGTCGACGAGCAAAACGCGGAGACCTCTTAGCGATGCTGGCGCGGGCATCGAGGCGACAGGCACTGCCGCCTCTGCGCTTTTACTGCCGAGAAGGTTCGAAGCGATATCGCTATCAGCAACACTTCCAACATCCAACGTGAAGCGGAACGTGCTTCCACGGTCTACAACACTCTTTGCGAGCGTGACGTCGCCACCGAGAGCTTGCGCGAGACGTTTCGACAAACTCAAGCCGAGGCCCGTGCCGCCAAAGCGACGAGTCATCGAAGTATCGGCTTGCGTGAAATCTTCGAAAATACGTTTCTGATTTTCGGGCGCAATACCGATTCCCGAATCTTCCACGTCGAATTCGACCAAGACAGCTGCTAGAGCACTGGCGCGCGAAAGCATGCGCGCTTTCACCTTCACACCACCGCGAGATGTGAACTTTAGAGCGTTTCCGATCAAGTTAACCAGGATTTGGCGCGTGCGTGTCGGATCCGTCTGTACAAACTGCGGGAACCTACCCTCGATCTCAAAGCTGAGTCCGATACCTTTTTCACCTGCCTGTAAGCGGAAGGCAGAAACGATGTCGTTCACCATTTCGTGAAGATCAAAACGAGTTTTCTCAAATTCCACCCGACCCGCTTCAATCTTAGAAAGATCTAGAATCTCGCCAAGAAGCTTCGTTAGATTCTGCGCGTTTCGCTTAATCGTCATGAGGTACTCGGCCCGATCATCCGGGTTTGCGTTTCGATCAAGAGCGAGTTCCGCAAATCCTTGAATCACCCCTAAAGGAGTTCGAATTTCGTGACTCATGTTCGAGAGGAAGCGGCTTTTGGCGCGATTAGCGAGCTCGGCTTCTTCGGTCGCGCGCCTCTGCGATTCTTCACCTTCCACGCGTTCGGTCACGTCGATGCAAGCAACCGTTAATCCCGCAACCCCGTTGCCGGGAGTCGAGAAAGGCTCAATCGTAAGATCATAATGTCTCTTGCGACCTGCAAGAATGAGCGAGCGCAGAACCCGGCAGCCTTTATTCTTTTCGAGTGCTTCTCGTTTAAGCGCGGAAAGATCACCGGCCTCCGCAGCATTGAAAATCTCATCATCTTGCTTGCCGACGAAATCTTCGGGCTTCAAAGGAGCCGGCGGATTGTACATCCACGTGCAGCGCAGCTCGGTGTCACACGAATAGATCATAATTGGCGCGTTCTCGAGCGCCACGCGAAAGCGATCCTCGCTTCTTCGCAACTCTTCGGTCAGCTCGCGTCCGCGGAGCAGAGCCTTCACGGTAGCCACAAGCACCGGCGGCTCGAAGGGATGAGTCAAGTAGCTGTCGGCTCCCCCTTCAAGACCATGAATGCGATCCTTCGAGGTAACGTAGCTCGCGGAAACCTGCAGGACCGGAATGTGCGCCGTAGCTGGTTCGCGCTTGAGTCTTCGGCAAACTTCAAAGCCGATCATGTCGGGAAGATGAATGTCGAGCGTGACGAGACTCGGTTTCTCGGACTGCGCTAACCGCAGCGCCTCTTGACCCGTCGCCGCCTCGATCGTTTGGAAGCCGTTGGCCTGAAGGGTTCTCGCGATCGCGTAGCGCGTAGCTTCGGTGTCGTCGACAACTAGAACTTTGATTTTGTTCGCGTCCATCCACTCACTCCAGAACCTTATAATCAAAGCCCGCGCGACGTAGGGATTCTCTGATTTCTGATCGCGCCTTCTCCTCATCGAGCCGATCTTTCGACACCACGGCAATCGCGTTTTTCTCAAGATAGTCTTGCTCGTAACTGCTCAGCGCCTTCGCCGTGTTTACGATCACGGGCAAAGAGGCGTTTTCTGGCTGCTCTTTCAACTGGCGCAAAACTTCAAACCCGTCGAGTATCGGCATCGTGAGGTCCAAGAAAACTACGTCTGGCTTCCAAGTTCGAATCGCGTCGAGCCCTAAACGCCCGTTCTCGGCTTCAAAGAAGTCAGCGGAGATCTCCCGCATCACGAGTGATCTAAGCACATAGCGCGAGGGTTCGTCGTCATCGACAATCAGAACACGAAATTTGTCCGATGCCATCGATGTTACATCGGGTGCAGGTTCTTCCGAAGAGAACAGAACCCCTTCTTGTCCGCCGCCGTAGATTCTAGGTAGAGAAAGGTGGAAAACTGAACCCTTACCTTCTTGGCTCTCGACGCGAATTTCGCCGCCGAGAAGTCGGGCAAGTTTGCGCGAGAGCGGCAGACCTAAACCAGTTCCCTTTTGTTTTTTCTGAAGCTTTGAATCGACCTGGCTGAAGTCTTCAAAAATCGTTTCCAAATGGTCCGGAGCAATTCCGATTCCCGTGTCGGAGACGGAGAAATGAATGCGATCGTTTCCGCCGCGATGAGCGCGCACGCGAACCGATCCTCGCTCCGTGTATTTGATCGCGTTCGAAATCAAGTTTCGCAAGATCTGCGAAAGCTTCGCCTGATCGGTGACGATTTCGAATTCGGCACCTTCTGTCTCGATCGTAAGTTCGAGATTGGAATCAGCCCCCATTATAGGCCGGAACAAGCCACGAAGACCGCTCAAGAGTTCATCGACATGGAACTCCGATGCGTTAATCGAGACTTTGCCCGCCTCCACTTTTGCAAGATCGAGGAGATCGTTAACGAGTTCCAACAGACCTTCGCTGGATTTGCGAATGTAATTGACCTGCTTCTCTTGCTCGGCGGTTAGAGGCCCATCCACGCGATCAAGCAGAATCCGCGTGAGGCTGATGATCGAGCCAAGCGGCGTGCGAAACTCGTGGGTCATGTTCGAAAGAAAGCTTGTCTTCACTTCGTTTGCGCGCTGAAGGGACGCGGCTTTTTCGTCGAGTTCTGCGTAAAGTGCTACGACGCCGCGATTCGTTTCGGCCAACTCGTTGTTCAGCTGCGCAAGCTCTTCTTTTGCGGCCCTAACTTCTTCGAGCGCATTGAGCAGGTCCCGATTTTGATTTTGAATCTCCTCAAACGGACTTCCCGATTGCTTGGCGATGAGTTGGCCCATCAGCACGCCTAAATCTTCTTTGGTCAGAAGCCTTGCGCGTCTATCGAGATATTTACCGATGATGACGACTGTGCCTGCGGTGCTGCTTGTTAGCTCAAATTCATCCATCAGTTTTCTGGTGCCCGTAAGACCAACGCCCATGCCCGTCGGCGAAACATACATGCCGCCAAGCACCGCATCTAGATCTTGGATGCCAGGTCCAGAATCGCTAACGCGAACAAACAAAGTTTGTGGAGGGTTTACATTGAAGAAAAATTCGACTTTTCCACCACCAGCGTACTGATGGACGTTTCGAGCGAGTTCGGAAACCGCCGTCGCCAAGCGAGCTTGATCTTGTTGATCAAAACCGAGGAGCTCCGAAATTCTTCGCGTTCTTTGACGAGCCGTTACGATATCAGGCTCATATTTAATCGCAATTTTGAAGAGCGCCGAACCTAATTTGCCGACGTCGTCTTTCAACTCCTGCGATGTCATTTGCGGCTCCTTGCGATCACGACAACGGTTGCGTCGTCACTTCCTCTTAAAGCATCTCGGTAAATCAATCCGGCCAAGATCGCCGGATGACGGGTCAGGATGCCAGGGTACCGAGCGAGGTCCCAGCGCGACGTGACGCCATCAGAATGGAGTATGAGATAGCCGTCACCGTTCCACGTTTGCGTCAGGATTTTTGCGGAACGCATTTGGAGACCCGCTGTCCCGTTCTGGGAGATTAAAGTCTTTGTACCGGAGGCGTTCACGATCACGGCGCGGATGTTTCCGACGCCAGCAAAATCGACGGCGCTTGGCCTCACGTGCGCAAGAAAGACCGCAGCTCCCCGCGTACTTTTTAAGCGACCATGAATGAGTTGGAGCCGGTGATCGAGAGGGCTAGCGAGGTTGGCGCGAAACGCAGACAACGCCTCTTCGGCTGCCTTGTTGGCAAGAAGTCCGTGCCCTAGCCCATCGGCGACAAGGAGCGAGATCTCTCCGTCACGGGCTGATGTCGCCCAATCATCGCCGCTGACAGGTTCACTTTTCAACGGAGAGCAAACAGCGCCCTCGTCGAAAGTTCGCTCAAGGTTCTTTGCCTCATCCGTAGCGAAGATCTGGGAAAGAATGACAGTTCCCGTCTCTGCTTGCGAGTAAAGATCGAAGACGTCGGATTGTCTCCGAACCGCGCCTAGGCCAGTGCCTGGAGTTGAACCCGTCGTGTATCCGTCTCGAAGAGCACGACTCGCATCCATTCCGGGGCCGGAATCGATCGCCAAAATTTCAAGGCCAGTGCCGTAGTTTACGTTAAGTTTGCGGAAGAGAAGTTTCCCGTTGCGCGCGTATTTGACGAGATTGTTGCCAAGTTCATTAACGACGATACCGGCTCGGCCTTGTTGCACTTCGTTGAAAGCCTGTTCTTCGCAAAGGGCCGCCGCAAATCGTCTGGCTTCGCCGACTTGGCTGGAGTCGTCCATGGCGAATTCGAAGGTGTGGTCTGGATTTTTACTTCCACTTAATGACGGTGACACGGGTGCCTTTTCCCACTTCGGTCTCTAGCTGAAACTCGCTCATCAAGCGTCTTGATCCCGACAAGCCCATACCTAAACCGCCTCCAGACGTGTAACCGTCGGTCAGGGCTAAGTTGACGTCTGGAATGCCGGGGCCTTGATCCGAAAAGACAAGCTTGAGTCCCGGACGATTCAAATCGTTCCGGAGCTGCGACATTTCGAATTCTCCGCCACCACCGTAATCGAGGGTATTGCGCGCAAGTTCACTTGCGGCGGTGATCACTTTCGTTTGATCGGTGATCCCGAGCCCGATTTCCGTCGCCCATTTACGCACAAGTTGCCGAATGACAACGATGTCGTTCTGCGCGCGAATTGGAAGCTTCTCATGCTTCAAGACTTGCATCCTGGAACCCAAGCTCTTCTTCGAAATTCTCCGCCGTCGTGGCGTCTTCGTCTTCCGAAAGTTTCAGTGATTGACGGAGGAGCGCCATCCCGCGATCTACATTGAGAGCCGTTTTGATTCCATCAAGAGTTAAGCCGAGTTCCACGAGAGTGATCGCGACCGCTGGCTGCATGCCAACGACGACGGTCTGGGCATCGAGAATTCGCGCCATCGAAGCGATGCCTGCAAGCATCCTTCCGATGAAGGAGTCGACGATGTCGAGGGCCGAGATGTCGATGAGGACAGCTTTTGCTCCCGTGTCGACGATCTTATTGGTCAAATCATCTTGGAGTGTCATGGCGAGCTGGTCGTCATGTCGACCTGAATGGTCACAAGCAAGAAGCTGCCCATTTTCAGAATCGGAATACGGTCCATCTTACGCCTTTACCTCGCGACCAGCGGCCTTTTGGTTTCGCGCCACGGTACGACCCATCCTGGTAAGCGCTACGAGGAATGCATCCGCAAGCGTCGCTTTTGTCGTGATCGCACCGAGATCTACACCGAGGTGAACGATCGTCGCCGCAATCTGCGGACGAATACCGCTGATGATACATTCTGCGCCCATCAAACGCGCAGCCGTTACCGTTTTGATTAGGTGTTGGGCTACAAGCGTGTCAACGGTGGGTACACCCGTGATGTCGATGATCGCGATTTCACTTCCCGTCTCCATAATCCGCTGCAGGAGAGTTTCCATCACGACCTGCGTACGACTGCTATCGAGCGTGCCGATCATCGGGAGAGCGAGAACGCCATCCCAAAGTTTTACGACGGGAGTTGAGAGTTCCAGCATCTCTTCTTGCTGGCGCACGATCACTTCTTCGCGCGACTTCTGGTAAATCTCAGTTGTGTAGAGTCCAAGCTCATCGAGGATGAGCGAGATTTTCCAAGTTTCCTCCGCGAGCACTTGCGGTTGAGTTGCGAGCTCCGCGCGCATGAGTTCGAAGACCGGACGCTTCAATGAGAAAACGAAAATGGCCGTCTCACGTGGCGAGAAGCCCTGGATTCCGCGCGAGCGAGAAATTTCGGCCAGCATCCGTTTCACGGGTTGCCACGCACTATTCTGTACGGTTTCGTCGAAATCCGATTGCGCAGCTTCGATGAAAAAACGCAAGAAATCTTGGCATTGCGTCTTCAACTCGCTGACCGAAATTCTGCTCGATCCGAGAGACGTTTGCTCTTTAATCCATTCGTTCAAAATACGAGATTCGTTCGCTTTGAGAAGTTGTGCGAACATCGACCGGGGCTCCGCCACGTGGTACCTCTTCTGCCTCAATGGTAGCTATGAGACTTTCCAGACTTGCGTGTAATGACGTGGGGATAGCCGACAACTGAACCGAAGTCGACCAATAGTTTAAACTCCTCGAAACGGCTGGTGAAATTGAAATAATCCACTGTCCTCGGAGCAACTCTCTTCACTGCATCTTTGTACATGTGTACGAGCGTACACATGTCGTTTAGCGCATAAACTAAATCAGACTAATAGGTCGTGGGCTGGACTCGATAAGTTCGGGGTGTCGTACCGAAGCTTGCGCGGAACGCATCAGTAAAAGCACCTTGATTGTTGAAGCCAACGAGCACCGCAATTTCCCCAATTGGCTTGTCCGTTCTCGTGAGGAGATCTTTAGCCTCCTCCATGCGCCTCCGGCGAAGGTAAGCCATCGGCGTAGTTTTCAACTCCTTCTTGAAGATCCGTAGTAACGTCGAGACGCTGCAGGCGGAGCGCTCCGCAAGCACTTCGATCGTCACCGGCGAGAACAGATTTGCTTCCAGATACGACAGTGCTCGAACGAGCGGAGACGTGTTTTCGGCGCTAGCCAATTTCTGCGTTTTGAGGTTTCGAGTGGCGTCTTCCTCCACCAGGAGACGAATGACTTCGTCGCAAATCTCCGCTTCGAGAAATGCAATCGGCTCAGAAAGATTTCGGCTGAGAATCCGACGCACGAAGTACTGCTCGATGAGCTGATCGAGCCACGCGGAACGCTTAAAAATTCGCCCTCTTCCGACTGCTGTCGAAATTTGGCGAGAACTGATTTTGCGGCGCTTAGCGATTTCGAATAAGTAAGTCTCTGTCGGATAAAGCGTGAACGTGTCGTAAACGGCACTTTCGCCGAGAGCATCGTGCTCAACGCCCGAAGGAAGAATCGAGGCGTTCGTCGAATTTAATCGGAAAGCCGCTGCAGGATTGTAGGTGCGGACGCTGAGAAGACATCCGGGCCTTGCGAACGTGATCTGCCAACGAGCGTGGGAGTGACGCTCTTTCAGAAAGTCGCACGATCGCTCGTAAGCCACGCCAACGTTTCCGGTCTGGTGAACCGAGATTTCTAATAAAACTCCTAGGGGAGTTTTCTCAAAACCCCGCCATTGGGGAAATTGCGTGGGGAAACGAGTTGAACTAGGGGACTTTGTCGGCATCTGACGATTTTACCGTAAAACATGAGCGTGCGCCGTCAAAGCCATTCTGGAAATAGGGTTATGTCTTTTTCTCATCCGCCAGGACGAATTGGCGAATGAAGTAAGGAGAAACCATGAAATTTTTCTTAGTGAATAGCTTCAGAGTTATCGCGATTTTGATGATGAGCTTCTCAGCTGCGAGAGCCAAAACAACTGATGTTTACGACGCCGTCATCGAAACACGATCAATTCTTGAGACGATGACGGAAACGCAGAGAAGTCGAGTCCAACTTGCGATCGATGATCCCCGTCGCAGGAGTTGGCATTATTATCCGGAAGACATCCGTGACCTGCCGCTTGAGGGGCTTCCGCTCGATGCGATGAATGAGGCGCAAAGATCCCAAGTACGACTGTTACTGGAATCTCTTCTGAGCCCGGAGGGTCAGCGACGCGTTCGATTGGTTTTTCGACTCGAAGAGCTGCTTCGCAAACACGACTCTTCGGGAATCGTAAGAAACCCCTTTAAGTATCATTTCACCGTCTACGGTGAGCCCTCGGAAGCCGGCGCATGGGCCTTAAGCTTTGAGGGACACCACCTCTCGCTGAACTTTGCTTTTCGAGGAAACGACGTGGTCTCAGGGTTTCCCCTCGCTTTCGGTGCAAACCCCGAGACAATTTACTCGGAGCTTGCGGAGACGGATCTGCCAGCGGGAACGAACCTCGTGTCGAAAGAAGAGGCACTTGCGATTTCGCTCGTGTCGACTTTCAGTTCGGAGCAGGTTTCGATGGCGAAATTGAGTGACGTACCTGACGTGGATCCTCGAGATGTCGGCAGTCAGTGCCTCACCGAAAGGCAAGATGGTGGGATCGCTTGGGCTGAGCTTGATCGGACTCAGCGAGAACAGCTCCTGAAGCTCATCGCGACCCATGTGAAGATCCTTGCGCCGAAACAGGCTCGAACGATTTGGGAGAGCTGGCTCATTCGTCGAAACGAAATCCGATTCTGGTGGAAGGGCTCCATCGGTGTATCGACGCCCTACTCGTACGGAATCGAAACCGACCGGCACTCGGTTGAGCTCGCTATGGCGCAGGTCGCACTGGATGGTCGACCCGCAAACCACGCGCATCTTGTCCTACGCGGGATTGCGAGCGGTAGTGAGGGGTGCCCCTAAGTTAAGCGTTGGGCTCTGGCCGAAGGCGTCGGAAAAACCCAAGCGCTTTTCGGCCCTTAGGCCAGCCGCCCAACTCACTCAAAAAGAGAAGTTGTTTGACTAAAGGGCTCGGTTCGGGCTAACTCAACTTTCCCTTCAAAGCTGCGTAGGAATCAAAGTTCTTCGCGCAACTTTCAGCTCCGAGCTTCGGAGCGACATTCCAGGGTGGTATGGCCGAGGGGCTAGGCACCGGTTTGCAAAACCGTTTACGGGGGTTCAAATCCCTCTACCACCTCCAAGTTTTTTCCAAAGTAGATAGTGGTTTTTTGCAGTGCGGATCTCCGATCCCACCCGCAGACTTCGTCTGCATTGCCTTGCCGCGCCCGCGAATTCTATTCGCGGTCTCGTCAAAACAATCCGCCCATCATCAAAGCCTGCCACTGGCAGCCTTTGCTGCTGGTCACGGTTCAAATCCCTCTACCACCTCCAACTTTTTTCCAAGTGAGATCTTGCATAACCCAGATCGCCTTATGGCTTCGACGACGTTCACGTCTAGAGGGATGTAACGTTGCCGGCATCGAGCCGCCAACGTGACTGCGCTGCGCTGGCCTACGTCGCAAGTCTCCTCCGGCCAGCTCGCACCTGCGCAGCTTCAAAACGCCATTCGGCGTTTTGCTGCAGTCGCAGTCTCTCCCACCTCTGAATTCTGCGGCTGCTGTATTGGAACTCAGCCTTAGTCCTTCAGCACCACCCCCAATGCAACTCAACCATCGCTCATCGCTAGAAGCTCGTGTCGTCGGTAAGCGAAGCGAATCGCCTCGTCGAGATCTTCGCTACTGATCGCGATGCGCGCATCGAGGTCCGCAATCGTTCTCGCGACTCGCAACACGGCGATAAGGCGCCTCCGCGAAACGCGGCGTATGTCGCTGAGCAGAGTGTCGCGCTGAAACTCTGTGAGCGACGCTTCGAGAATCGCGGCGTCGGCATACGCGTTCGGCGCGAGTCCACCTCGCTCTTTCCGGAACTCGATGGCATTCGCAACGCGGGCTTGGATATCCGAAGAGTCCCGGGACCCCTCACCCACCGCTCCCCACTCGTGCGAGAAATCTACGAGCGCGAATCGATCAAGAAAAGGACCCGTCAATCGACCGAGCTTACGGCGCCGCACGCGAGAGCTGCAGATACAAGATTGGGCGGCAACTCCCCCGCCCGGAACAAACTTTCCGCATGCACAGAGGTTCGTGGTTGCAAGCAGAAGAAATCGCGAGGGATGCGTCTGCGAGACTCCCGCGCGGATGACCGTGATCTCGCCCGTCTCAACAGGCTCGCGCAAAGCTTCCTGAACTTCGGATCTGAATTCTAACAACTCATCGAGCAGCAAAACGCCTCCGTGCGCGCGCGTGATCTCACCTAAGCTTGCCTTGGCTCCCCCGCCGATCATCGCGAGCGGAGTTGCCGTGTGGTGCGGCTGCTGCACGGGTCGCCACAACGTTGAGAGCCGCGCCTTTTGAATCGCATCTTCTCTTGGCTCTTCGATCCAAGCAGGTACCGATGAAAGAAGCGTTGTCTTGCCGCTGCCTTGTGGACCCGCAACGAGGACCGAGTGTTCGCCCGCAGCCACGATCTCCGCTAAATGAGCCGGTGCTGCTGTGAACGCTTGAGCCTTCGCCAATGGCCTCCGCCAGAGATCCTCACCTAGCGCCGCCACTCGACGGAAATTTGAGTTTGGCGACCGAAGAAAGTCGTTAAGGCGATTGAGTTGATATGAGGGAAAAGCGAGCGGTCGTTCGCGATAGCCGGTGTAGAGCGACGAGCCGTTGTTCAATTCGATTTCTTCGACATCATCAGGAGCTAATACATCGCCCTTCAAAGTCAGCTCGCCGTAGAGACATGGGATTTCGACATCAGGCTTGGGGATCTGAGCCGACTCCCACAAATAAGCCGCGGCAACCGCCAGATCGAGTCCCTTCGACGATTTTCGGATATTGTTTGGTCTGAGCTGCACTAAAATTTGCTTCGCTTTTGGAAGCTTAAATCCTTGCTCGCGAAGCGCTGCGCGAATGCGCACGGCACTTTCGCGAAGAGCTGCATCCGGGAGTCCAAGAAACGTGAATTGAGGAAGACCGGGCGCCAACGCCAGTTCGATTTCGATAGGAACAAGACCGGCACTTTGGCGCATGAACGATGAAACACGCATGAACTTCCTCCACTCAGGCGTCTAAAGCGACGCGCGAGTCGAAGAAGTTGCACGAACGAAACCAAGTCAAAACGGATCAAGAGTCTCGGCCAGAACCGAAAGCTTCCGGCTCCCGGATCAGCTCTCCTTTAAACCCGAGAGAGGATGATGCTGGTCGACCGTCTCGGTCAGATTTTTGGTCGTGACGCTCGTGTAAATCTGCGTTGTTTGAATGCTTGCGTGACCCAAGAGCATCTGGATGGAGCGAAGGTCAGCGCCTGCTTCGAGAAGGGCTGTCGCGCAACCATGACGGAAGCGGTGAGGATTTACCGGCTCCTCAAAGCCCGCTTTGAGCGACCAAGCTGCAAGCCACCGCCAGATATCCACGCGCGAAGGCCTGCGACCGCGATCGTTGATTAAGATCGATGAAGTCTTATCTCGAAGGAGCGCCGGACGCGCTCCCTCGATGTAAGCTTTGAGTTCCTGATTGAGATGATCCGTGAGAGGTACCGCGCGCTCTTTGTTGCCTTTACCGACAACGGCGAGCCAGCGATCGGTCTCGTGGTAATCCTGAAGATTTAGTCCGATCAACTCACTCACGCGGCAACCAAGTCCGTAGAGCATGAGAAGCGTAATGTGGTTGCGTGCGGTGCGGGCCGTGTCTTCCGTCTCACAGGCGTTGTAGAGTTTGCGGAACTCTTCAGGAGTGAGAGCTTTCGGCAAGCCCACCTTCACCTTTGGCGCTTTGAGTTCCCGCAACTCGGGTGCTTTCTTACCGCGGCTTTCGAGGAACTTAAAATAAGTTCGGAGTGACGAGATCACCCGTGCCTGCGAGCGAGGTGAGAGCTCACGCTTTTTCATGAATACGTAAAAGCCAGGGATGTCGTGACTAGTGCGAACGTAGTCTTCCCACAGCTCAAGATCTCTGCGGTAGGCCATGATCGTGTTGCGCGACCGGCCGCGAATCTGTTCTAAATCTTCGAAGAATTCGACCCAAAGTTCCATCGCCATGCGCGATTATAACTCCCAACGGTGTCGAAAATGCAAGACTGCAAACCGCGATGAGGGAAGAACCCCAAAGTGCGCGTCCCGTAGGCTGCCACTAGGCGTCGCCCTCTCGATCGGAACATGAGCCCGCGCGCCTCGAAGCCGCTTCGAACGGCAGGTTGGTGATTAGAAAACAGGCGATGTTAGAAGTTCCAAACGAAAGTGATCTCGCTGATCACGGTTTTCTCGGCGTAATGGGCGAAGTTCTTTCCACAGTCAAAATCGAGACCGCTGAAGGAGCTGTAAGCCAGCCCGTAGAGATCGAGCAACTTGTAGCGCGCACCGGTCATGATCTTCCAATCGTCTTTTCGGCGTGCAGCCTTCGGGCGGTGAAACTCGGAGACAATCGAGAAGCCGCGGCGATCGAGTTCAGCATAACTACGAAGCGCACTGGGAGTGAACAGCCGCGCATCATCGAGCAGGCGGATTTTTGAGAACTCCGGTGACTCGGCACGCAGGCGCATGGCTTCGAGCCGAACGCTTCGCAAAGAAGAGGCAGGCACGCGGATCTCTTGCGCTGACGCAACGACTTGGGCGGAAGCCGGAAGCTCCACCAAAACCATAAAACCCAAACTCGCTGAAATGACCGTCAACAGCTTCAACCGCACGGCTTACTCCTTGGGCCAAGACGATTAAACAATCGTAGTTTTGTTTGCGCGCCGTCCGAAGAAGATTCGCGCCCGAACTGAATCGAAGTCTTTGATTCAAAAAAAGGCGGAGCCGCTGGGGGGAACGGCTCCGCCGGGGATCGGGGGTGTGGGGGATCAGGGCCTCTCTCAACTCGCAGAAGCGATCGCCTTTCGGGGATCCGCTTCTGCCCTACTCTCATTTCTCAGTACAGAACCACATCGCAAGGATACGGGCTCATGGGCCCGACGATGCGAACTTGCGAAACGAACTGGTAAGGATACGTGCGTCCATCGCGACCAGGAATCGGCGGCGTGACAGGAGTGATGTATCCCGACATCACCATTTGTACGTTTCCGCTTGGACCCATCAGCTGCATGCGAATGCCTTCGCCGCTGCGACCTGCACCGTCGTTACCCCAAACACCGGGGGCAATTGTCTGGAGCTGGTAGTTGCCAGGGGCAACGCCGCATTCCAAGAGCGGATACGGGATGAACATCACGCCCGAAGCCGAGAACGGTCCGCGGTAGCTTGCGCTGGGATTTCCGTAGAAAAACCCTTGCTGTTGGTACATCTGGTATTGAGCCATGTACTGACCATCACCGAAGAAGTTCAAGTTCATCTCAATCGGCTGACCGTAAGAGCTTGAGTTTTGGCGTGCGACCGCGTTCGCTAAGAATCCGGTCGAACCGTTCGGTGGACATCCTTGGCATGAGGGATAAACGCCTGGGTTCCAGACGCCGGGTCCAACGGTTGTCGTGCCGCCACCGCCTTTGTTTCCACATGCCGTCGACAAGATCGCGACGAGCATCGCGACGGCGACGAAACTCAGCGACCGCCAGCCTACTTGAGTCCATTTGTTGTGTTTTGCGGTTTTCATCTTCTACTCCTCAATCCTATCCTTGAATCCAAATCCTTAATTGAATCCGGCCGCGTCCTTCGCGATACCGTTAAAATCTCCAAGTTTTTCGTAAAGCATGTTCGCGTTTTCGCCCTTGTTCGTCGGGTAGTACGTGGAATTCATGATCACGTACTTGTTGTTCACGAGGAACGAGCGGCAATCGTATGGTCCAAGCGAAATTTCCCAGCACATTTTCAAAGGGCCCTGCTGCGGATTGTTCGGCGCATAGCGATTGAAGTTCTGAAACCAGATCGATCCGCCGAGAATGTTTCCGCTCTGACCATCGCCTTGGCTCAAGAACTTATCGACGATCAAAATCACCGCACCGTAGGTGTCTTGGAAGAAGCCTTTCCAAATCGTCTTACCGTCTTGGTTCACCCAACCGTTGTAAGCTTCGTTGGAGTGACCCGAGTACGGATGCACAACACCCAACGCCGCCTCGACCACGCGACCGCCATCGGTATAGCTGATGATCACGCTCTCAGATTTGCGACGGAGATCGATATTGATTCGCACGTTCTGAGGGTTGTTCGGAGCCGAGTTATAGAACATCTTCGCCAAGGTCGCCGAGCCGCCCGAGAGCTGAAGGGCCGCGCTCGATCCACTGTTGTAACTAGGGTCGGACGGAGGCGGAGTGGCTCCGGGAGGGCACCCGCCACGCGAGCAATCCAATGGAGGATTGGTCGGCAAAGGTGCATCAGCTGCCTTCTCTTTGGCGCAGCCGACACTGATCACCGTCAGCGCCATCGCGATTAAGAGTTTGAAGTTGAGGTTCATACAGTCACCTTTGGTTTGTTGCCGTGGAAGGCTCATCCTTCCGGGCTCAACCCAACGTGATTGCGAGCCGCGTGCCGAGTCGGAAGGCGCATTTCGAGAGCCGTAAGCTATTGAATTTACGAATTAATTTCGAAATGGCATCTGCATCACCACCCCCCTGCCAAACGTGGGGTGCCGCGATTTGTTCGACAGTGATCGAGAAGGCAGTCGACTAAAACGGATGAGATTTTTCGCTCACGCTCGGTCGACTCCCTAGGAAAAATCGACGTTTCCTGGTCTTTGCCCCTCTAGGAATTTGAACGAGCTTCCGAGAAACTAAATGTGCGGGTCAATCAAGGCGCCGCCGGATGAGCAAACAAGTTTTGGTTTATGGCTCTCAGCGAACTTGCCAAGAACCAAGAACTTGTTGGTAAGATGGATTTATGAACTACGGTGGATTTTTTGTTTTCGGTGCGGTTCTTCTCTTCGTGATCAAAGCCTTCTTCGGCGTTTGATCTCGTCTTCACTCGAAGCGATGCCCGTCACGACTCCGTCACGTGCACGCTCCCAGCCAGCCACTCTGGCCTTCGGGTAGTAATGCCCAAGTATCTCGCGAAAATCTTTTCCGCTCTGGGCTAGCTGACGAGCTCCCCACTGGCAGAGTCCGACCCCGTGACCGAAGCCCTGCCCCGCGATTTGAAATTCCCCTTGAGGCCCTAGACGCTCAACCGTGAAGTTCGTGCTTTTGACCCGGTCATGCCCCACGCGCATGCGGAAATCGTGCGCAGAAACAAACGTCGACTCCCCGTCACTCCACAGAAGGCGAAGCTGGCTTACACGACCCGATGCCGTAAATGAAAAGGGTGTAATGGCCTCGATCTTCGCAAATCCCCTAACGAGAAGTCCTTGACCGCGAAGCTTGCGGGAAAGTTCCTCCGCGCTGAAACCGACCTTCCAACGTGCGAGCGGATTGAGCGGGCATGAGCCGTCGACCGTTGTGCCCATCGATTCTTTATAGCCCCAGACCACGCGTGCGTCTTCCGTCCGGCCGCCGCAGTCGGCGTGAAAGTGCGCCGGGATCGGTTGCGCCTCGCCTTGTGGACCAACACTGCCATCCGCGAGAAGAACTAGGTCTTTAGTCTCGCGCACGGCTTGCTCAACGCGGGCTTGAGTCTCATCGCCGCCCTCTTCGACGACCGGGACAAGATAAACTTGATCCATCACGGTGGCTTCCAAGTGGTAAGGCGCGTTCGCCTTTTCTCGGTTCTGCTTCCGGAAGAGCGCAAATGTTCGCGCGGCGACGGCCTGCGCTTTCAGAGCCTCGAGCGGCCACGTGCGCGGCATCTCGGCGGGCAGGACTCCCCGGACGTAAGTTTCAAGATCGACGGACGAGATCACATCCGCCACTTGCGAACTTGGCGAGGGTCTCAGGGTGAGACGTCCCGGCAAAGGTTTCAAATTGAGACGAAGGCTTGAGCCCGAAATCTCGAGCGTCTTTGCGCGAACGCGGGCAAGGACTTCGCCAGAGTCGCGATCTTCAAGCGTCCAGGCGGTCAGTCCTGCGGCCGCGGGAGACCACTTCACGCGAAGAGCTTGGTAAACGGAAAGGCGCTTCTGAGGAGCTCCGGGAAAACGCAGCTCAACACCCGAGAGAGCGATGCCGGACCGAACGGAATCGAGGCGAACGCGAATTTCTTCCGCGGCTTCGGCCGAAGCGCAAAAGAAGTGCCCGAGGACAAGGACGGAAAAGACGAACCTCAACGAGGGCCGAACAAAATGGATTTTGTTTAAGTCGAATGATCGCGGACGATCATCGATCGCGGCACATCTTGTGCCTTTCCGCATGGCCGCTCCTTGGCTAGCGTAAAGTCGAGACGCGAACTTTAGCCGGCATCCTCCCCGTGAGACGTGGCTCACCAGGAAAAAAGACCGGCTAAATCAATGGCGTTCCGTTATCGTAGCGTTCATTTCTCCATCTGTACAAACGGTTTCACGAGATCCATCGGCAAAGGGAAAATAATCGTACGCGTGCCTTCTCCCGCGATCTCGGTGAGCGTTTGCATGTAAGCAAGCTGCAGCGCAGACGGACTTTCCGCGAGCTTTCGCGAAGCTTCAGCAAGCTTTTCGGCTCGCTGCAACTCGCCTTCAGCCGAGATGACTTTCGCGCGACGTTCGCGTTCGGCTTCCGCTTGGCGCGCCATCGCGGATTGCATCTCTTTCGGAAGATCGATGTTCTTGACCTCGACCATCGAAACCTTGATGCCCCAAGGCTCTGTCTGTTTGTCGAGGATCTCTTGGAGTCGCAAGTTGATCTTGTCGCGATGTTCGAGGATCTCATCCATCTGAAATTGACCAAGCACCGAACGAAGAGTCGTCTGCGCGAGCTGGCTCGTTGCGAAGTAGTACTCAGCGACTTTCGTGATCGCTTCTTCGGGATTGGTCACGCGAAAGTAGACGACTGCGTTCACTTTCATCGAGATGTTGTCTTGAGTGATCACGTCCTGCGAAGGAACATCCATCGTCACCATGCGCAGATCTACGCGGTAGAGCTTTTCGATGAACGGAATCAAGATGATCAGGCCAGGCCCACGCATCCCGACGCTACGACCGAGCCTGAGAACAACGCCTTTCTCCCACTCGGCGAGAATTTTGACCATGTTGAAAAGCAGAAAGCCCACGGCGAGCAGGGCAAAAATAATAAACGGCATTTAGCCTCCCTTTTGCGGATTCGGATCGATGTAAGGACGCACAAAGAGTGTGAGTCCTTCTTGCGCGGTGACTTCAACTTTGTCGCCGACACGCAGATCTTTTTCTGAGCGAAATTTCCAATACTCCCCGCGCACGAGGATCATGCCTTTGCGCAAGGAAGGTGACTCCAAGCTCAACACGTCGCCGACGCGGTTGAGAAGCGCGGTCTCAGCCTTCGCGCGACCGAGTTTCCGCGTGCGGAAAGCGAGGATGGCTAGCGCCATCATCATCGAGCCAACTAAGCTCGTCGTGAGCACGATGGTGGAATACGGCAGAAGCTGCACGCCACCTGGTCCTGGCGGATCGTAGAGCATGAGTGAGCCTGCTCCGAGCGCGACGATCCCGCCAATCCCGAGCGCGCCGAAGCTTGGGACAAAGGCTTCTGCCAAGAGGAAAGCTAAGCCAATCGCGATGAGTGCTACACCACCCCACCACACGTTGAGTTGATTGAAAGCGACGAGTGAAGTGATCAGTCCGAGCGCGCCGGCGACTCCCGGGACGATGGCGCCCGCGTGCGTGAGCTCGAAGTAAAGGAGCGCAAGACTTGCCATGAAAATGAAGTACGCAAGCTCAGGATCGGTCACGAGTTGCAGAAACCGGTGCCGAAGATCCGGCTCAAAGGGAGTCAGTGCGCCGACGCGAACTTTATCGCGTCGATCTCCAGACAGAGTGACTTCGCGCGCGTCGGCGAAAGAAAGGAAGCGACCCATGTCGGTTGCGAGCGTATCGACCGCACCGAGGCGCACGGCTTCTTCGGCATCGACGGCTTTTGCTTCCGAGACGATCTTTGAAGCGAAATCAAGACTACGACCGCGCAGACGCGCAAGTCCCGTCACCCAGCTCACGGTGTCTTCGAGAGTTTTTCTTCGCACGTCTTCCGGCAACGCTTGGCCGGTACCCGCGATCGGTGTTGCCGCGCCGATGTTTGTTGCGGGCTCAGCCCCGTTTACATGACAAGCCATGAGGATGATTGCGCCGGCGCTGCCCGCGTGACCACCCGAGGGACTCACGAGGCACAGCACCGGAAGCGGTGACGCTAAGATGTTTTCGACGATCGTGCGCGTCGCGGAGAGCGAGCCACCCGGTGTGTTGATGGAGAGGACAATCGAGACGCAACCGAGCGCCGTCGCCTTTTTGAATCCGCGATCGAGATAATCGGCGGTTCCCGAAGTCACGGCGCCTTCGATCTTCATGTGTAAAGAACACGAAGGCGAATTTGGATCCGAGGGGGTCGAGACTTGCGCTGAACTGAAAGAACGAAGTCCCAGCAGAACCGAGAAAATGAAAAAAGTGATTCCGAGGCGAAAGCGCCAAACTCTCATCCGAGTTCTTTCATCACCGCCTGGAGGTGAATCCACGTCACGCGCTTTTTATCCGGCGTTTGAATGAGCTCTCGTGGAGAGAACGTCGCCATCACGCGACCACCCTGCCCCCATGCGCACCAAGCGCCGCTTCCGAGGGACTCAGCCGCAAGACCCAGGACTTCACGTGCGCACTCGGCCCCGAACAGCACGGTCGGAGTTGAACGCGAAGTCGCGGCGATTTGCGAAAGCATCTGTTGAAGTTGCGGTGCTTCGCTTGCGCCATCGGAACATTCGAACTGAAAGTAGTACACGTGGGCCGGATCGATCTTCATCGCGCGGATCATCTTATCGACCAGCGTGTCGGCTTCCCCGCGGAGCGGAAAATCTTCAGGAGCGAGCGGTAGCAGCGCAATCATGCGTGCGGATTGCAGTTCACCGCGAGAGGTTTGACGTGGCTCCGGAAGTTGAGGCGTCAACGGCAAATCGTAGCCCTCCTCCCCAGAGATCAACGGAAGAAGCACGCGGTCGAGGCCAAGGACACTTTTTAAGTAATGGATCTGATCCTGATCGAGCATCGCGCCGACTCTAAAAAAGACCGCCTTCGAGGTCAGTCAGAAACGCACCGTGACATACCCCCGCGGCCTCGACAAAGCTCGAAGGACTGTGGTGAATTTGATCGATGCGCTTTCATACGCTCGATGAGCTCTTTGCCCGTCACCGACTGTTCTTGATCGATGCCTACGGAGTCCTCGTGACGAGTTCCGGAGCTTTGCCCGGCGCCCGCGACTTCATCGAGAGACTGAACCGGGATTCCGAACGCGAATATTTCATTATTACGAACGACGCCTCCCGTTTACCCGAAGACTGCGCAAGCTACTACGGGTCCTACGGCGTTCCCGTCGCGAGCGAGCGTGTTCTAACCGCGGGGCTCGCCATCCAAACGGGCCTAAGCGAATTGAAATCCCCTCGTTGCTTCGTGCTTGGGACTCAAGCTACGAAAACTTACGTCGAGCGTGCGGGCGGGACGGTCGCACCTCACGACGACAAAGGTGAATTCGATGCGGTCGTCGTCGGGGATGATTCGGGCTTTGATGTTTTGCCAACACTCAACGCGCTCTTGACGGCTCTTCACCGCAAACAAGTTGAAGGAGCTCCGCGGCCGAAGCTTCTGCTCGCTAATTCTGATTTTTTGTATCCGCGCGGGGGTGGGGGCTTTGGTTTTACGAGCGGCGCGATCGCCAAGCTTTTGCTTTTAGGTTTGGAGCATCTTCATCCGGACGAAACTTGGGCTTTTGAAACTCTGGGGAAGCCCGAGCCAGCCCTCTTTCAATTGGCGCTGAAGCGGGCTCGGTTCGGGGCGCCCGATGCCGTCATGATCGGCGATCAACTTCCGACCGACATTCGTGGAGCTAATCGTGCAGGCATCGCGTCCACGCTGATGGCCTCAAGTCTCACAAAGCTTCCTCTTGATCCAGCTTTGCCGAAGGAAATGCAACCGACCTACATTCTGCGTTCGCTCTAGACTTTCGGCTTTCTCCCGTTCGCAATTTTCACGATAAGGGCATTTTTTTCCTCGTTCTTCCGACCGGATTTCGCGTCCATCGCATTCGCTTATGCGCTGGACGCTCAAGCCCATTCCACAATCTCCGAAGAAGTGCCTACCCACTCAGTTCGACAAAACTGATGGCGACTTTTCAGGGAGAGAAAAGATGGAAGATAGCAAGACCTTCGAAGGCACAAGTGACGAGCATCAGTACTTTATCGACGACCAGACGTTGTGCTGTCTGTGTGGAACCAAGCTCGACTTCAAACACGAAGTTGACTACATGAAGCTCACGGTTCGCGAAGACGCCGACTGCCCCTGCTGCAAGATCCACATGAAAACCAAAGAACACACGCTTCAGTGATCGGTCTTCATTTTAGTTAGGCCGCGAGCTTTTTGATGCTCGTAACCGTTCCGTTCGCGACCGCGGCTTGCTGAACCGGCAAGATGAATTTGAAGAGCGTATTGGGCGATTCTGCGACGTACTCCAATCGCCCCCGGTGGTCTTCCACGATCCCCTTGGCGATACTCAAACCGAGTCCCGTTCCCTCACCAACTTCTTTCGTCGTGAAAAAAGGTTGCATGATCTTCGCCGCAACCTCCGGGCGAATTCCGCTTCCGGCATCACGAACGAGGAACTCCACTTGCTCCCCCGTCTGTCGGATTCCGATTTCGACCCAGGCATCTTGGTTTCCTTGAATCGCGTCGTAAGCGTTACTCAACAGGTTCAGCAGCACTTGCGAAATTTGCACGGCTCGACATTCGATTTCAATGTTCGGAAGCTCGGTGACTTTTATTTCGATGCCGCGCTTTTTGAACTTCTCCCGGCAAAGCTCAAGTGTTTCCTCAACGATTTGCGAAACGCTTGCGAGAGCGAAGGGATCCCGCTCCCCGTTTCTGGCAAACGAGCGGAGACCTTTCACAACGCGCGCGATGCGATCTGCCGTCGTCCGGATTCGCTCGAGGCCCCAGAGAATCTTTTCTCGATCGAGTTGGTCTTCACCGAGCATCTCTTTGAGTTGATCAGCGCGCGCGTGAATGATCGCGAGAGGATTATTGATCTCATGCGCAACTCCGCTCGCCATCTCGCCCAATGAAGACATTTTTGCCGATGCGATGATCTTGATTTGCTGCTCGCGGATGATCTGCTCTTGCTGTCGACGAAGACTGATATCGACACCGATGCCGACCGAGCGCCCTTGGCTCAAAGGGACGTTGGCCCAAGAGCAAGGAACTCTGCGGCCGTCCTGCAGCTCCATGTCGGCATCTCGCCACTCGCCATCTGGCGAGAGGATTTGCTTGGCGATAAAGTTTCTTTTTTCAGGGGAAAATCTAGATTCGTTGATAACGTCGAAGGGCTCGCCTTCCACGATCTTTCGAAGCGTCGTTCGCTCGTATTCACGATTCGCCCACGTGATACGACCGTGCGAATCGTGAAGCGTCAGCATGACCGGTATGTTGTTCATGATCGTTTCGAAGCGCTCTTTTTGTTCGCGAACGGCTTCCTTCGCGACTCGTTCATCGTGCACATCGATGTGCCATCCCGTCATGCGGACCGGGCGTCCCTCGGGATCTCGCACGCAAGTCCCTCGCGACAAAATCCAGCGATAGTTGCCGCGCTTCGTGCGAAGGCGATGCTCAAGGCTGAAATATTCACCGCCGTCAAAATAGTCCTGCAGCGTGCGTAGCGCGTGATCACGATCCTCGGGATGAGTCAGCTCCGTCCAAGTATCGAGGGTTGAGGGCAGCTCGCCTTCAGCATAGCCGAGCATTTCCATATAATTCTTTGAAAAGTAAACGCTTCCGCGCGTGATGTCCCAGTCCCACAATCCGGCATTTGAACCATCCACCGCGAGCTTAAAGCGCTCACGCTCGATGCGCAGATCGTTTTCAAGTTTGCGCGCTTCCGTGACATCTTCGGCAACGTAAGAATACTGATCTCTTTCGCTAGTCACGCGGCCGATGTAATTCACGGTAACGTGGAGCCATGCAGCCCGATCGTGAGCTTGATAAAGATAGTCGAAGGTGACCGGCTTTCCCCACTCTTTTGCTTTCAAATAATTGTCGCGCCAGAGTTTCATGTTCGCGTGGTACACGCTGAGCGCCCGCTTCTGCGCATCGGCACCGGGTCCAAAACTCTGCTCAAGAAATTTCAAGGTCGCTTGGTTGTCCGCTACGTGATGGATTGCGCGCTCGCGGCTATCGATTTCAACCACGCCCATCAAAAGCTCGGAGGAATCGAAAAAACTTTCGAGAAGTCGGGCTTCGTTTCCGACTCCGATAAGCGTTTCTTTCTTGTGGAGGAGCTCTTTGCGAAGTTCAATCTGCGTCATCACTTGATTCGCCAGAAGTGCGAGAGCCTCGCGCTGTTCCTGACTTAGCTGCCGTGGCCGCAGATCAACGACGCAAAGCGTGCCGAGTGCGTGACCATCCGTTGTTACAAGCGGTTGGCCTGCGTAAAACCGAAGATTTGGATCGCCGGTCACGAGTGGATTCGTTTTAAAGCGCGGATCTGTTTGCGCGTCCGCGACTTCGAAAATTCCGCTTTCTTGAATCGCATGATGGCAAAACGCGATTTCCCGAGGTGTTTCGTTCGCCTCAATCCCGACGCGGGATTTGAACCACTGGCGATGCTCGTCCACGAGGCTGATGAGCGAGATCGGTGTTCCGCAAATCAGCGATGCCAATTTCGTTAGATCATCGAAAGTTTTCTCGGCCTCGGTATCGAGGATTTGATACTCGCGAAGAGCTTTGAGTCTGTCGGATTCCGATCGGTAGGGCTTCTTAAGCGCGATTCTCATACCTAAATTTTCGGTGAAATCCGCTAGGCTCTAAAGAGTTGTTGTTTAACGATTCACGAATGTTCGGCGCCCGGCCCTCATGGTTGGCAGCATACGTCCATTCAGCGTTTCAGAATGGATCCTGGCCCGCCAACCTTCTGCTTTAATGCTTCGTTTTGCGACTAGGAACTCACGGATTGTCGTGTTGAGTTTCGTAAAGATTGAACGGTGCTCCGATGACAAAAAGTCGATAGCCCTGCGGTCTTGTCGAGACGCCTTGCCTACGAACAATGATTTTTACGGATTCGCCGTGGGGCAATTTCAATTGGACGAAGTTCGCATGATGCAAACGAATCGAGTCGATGATCTTCTCACCGGCGAGAGTCTGCGCTTCGATATCGAAGTTCAGTCGCTGTGGCAAACCTAAGATATTCACCATGAGGCCGGCTTCAGGAACCACGAGAAGCGAGAGCACTTCATCGCGATCGGAAGTGACGGTAAAACTTCGTTCCACGTCGAAGAAATCGAATTGCCCTTGTGTCCAAAACGTTGTGTCGAGTTCATTTCGCTTCGAAAGGTCGAGCGCGTAGGATTCCTTGTATCGCTCAACCGTGCGGAGCATGCGGTAGCCATCTTTGAACGGAACGCGAAGCTCACGGACGACCGCCCCGCTCTCGCGATCGTGGTACGCTCCATTTTCGTCGGGACCTTTGATCTTGCCGGTACTTTGCACGGCGCCAAGAATTCCTGCGGAGCCTAGAGCGCCAAGTTCACCTAAAGGCCCGGTCGTTCCGAGGATCGAGTAAGCGCCTTCACCCCAATCTTGGCTTACGGGACCTTGATCGCCGAAAGGACCCTTTGCGGAGTGGGGTCCATTTTCTTCAAACCAATCGTGGGAAGCGTAAGCCCAAACATCTCGCTCCAGCCACTTTGACCACCAGTACATCGGATTTTGAGGCTGATCGCCGAGCGCCCCTTTTTCTCCGAGCGGACCTTTTGGGCCTAACGGGCCCCGCAAGCTCAGGATCGCGCGGAGGGCGCGGTAAGAGGACCAATAGGGATGAACGCCTGCGCGCGGGGCGTTCCCATTCGCCGTGTGATTGAGTAAACCTTCCGTGTTGATGATAGGCTCAGGGCGAGCTTCGGCTGCGCTTGCCGAAAGCGTTGTCAAAGCGGAAAACGCCGCTCCTGACAAAAGAATCGACAGCAAAACTCGTCTGGCGCGCATGAAAAAGCCCTCTTGAGTAGAGATGGCTTTTCTTAGATCAAAGCTCGTGCCAAGACTTCGAAAAGATCGATTGTGCTTCTCCGCGTCTTCCAGGCGTCCTTCAATCGTCATTCAATCGTCGTCGGGAAAACTTTGCGCCGTATCTTCGGGTTGTGCGCTCTCTTCGCCTGAGAGCTGTGACTCTTCATTGAGCTGCAAGAGCACTCGCTCCGCCAACACTCGGTTAAACCCCGGAATTTTTGAAAGCTCTTCGACGCTCGCGGCCCGAATCTCGTCGAGGTTTGCGAACTTCGTGAGGAGAAGTCGCTTTCGCTTTTCTCCTAAGCCCACAACGAAATCGAGTTCGCTCTCAAGCGACGTCGCCTCACGGAGTTTGCGGTGATACGTGATCGCAAAGCGGTGGGCCTCATCGCGGATGCCGACTAGAATCTGGAAAGCTTCTGAACCCGGCTTGAACGTCACCGGATTCGAGCGCCCGGGCAGGTAGAATCTTTCTTCGGTTGCTCCGACTTCCGTATCGGAAAACTGCCCTTTGGTGCGCGCTTTCGCGAGACCCACCACGGGAATATCGGTGCGCCCGATTTCTTTTAAGACTTCCATGGCGATTCCGAGCTGACCTTTGCCACCGTCGATGACGACAAGTTGCGGATCCTCGTATTCCGTGTGCGCAAAGCGCCGGCGGAGAACTTCGCGCATCGACTCGAAGTCATTTGGTCCTTGCACGGTGCGGATGCGGTACCGGCGGTACTGATCTTTGTTCGGCGCCCCGTCTTCGAAAACAACTTGGCTCGCGACGGTCTCCGCCCCCTGGAAGTTCGAGATATCGAAACACTCAACGCGCGTCGGGAGCTGCGGAAGCTTGAGACGTTCTTGAATTTCCTCAAGACCCTTTTTCTTCGCTTCAGTTTTGTTGACGTAATCAGCGAAGTGACTGGTTGCGTTTGAATTCGCCATTTCAAGGAGGCGATGGCCAGCTTGATCAGTAGGGAATCGGACACGCACGTCGTGTTCTCCCCGCTCCTTCAGTACGGCTTCAAGAAGCCTCATGAGATCGTTTCCGAGATCGACCGGAAGCAAAAGTTCATCGGGGATGAAGTTGTCTTCGTAGTATTGGTTGATGAAGGAGGTAAGCCATTCGCGCACATCTTCTTCGGGCGCGTTCGGATCAAGCAACGGAAGGAAGTGCGAACGATTTCCGATCACGCGACCGGAACGAATGTGAACCGTGTACAAGAGGGTTCCGGCTTCGCCTCCGTGGTAGCCAACAACGTCTTGATCGATCTCGCTTGTGTCGTTGACGACGGCTTGGCGCTCGAGAATTTTCTTGATCGCCTCGATCGAGTCGCGGAGCTTGGCGGCGCTCTCGAAACGCTCTTCGCCGGCGGCGTCTTTCATTCGCTTCGTCAAATCGCGCACGACCGACTTATCGCGACCGCGCAAGAACTGAACGGCCGATTTGATGTCGCTGTTGTAGTCTTCTTCACTCACGTAAGGCTTATCGGGCGCGAAGAAATAGGAGCACGGAGCCGTACAGCGCCCAATCTGGTGAGTCATGCAGGGGCGTTTGCGCGAAACCATAAAGGCGTCTTTGCAATCGCGAATCAAGAAAGTTCGGTTGAGAAAACGGATCGTGCCCCAAACCGCCGCGCCGCTTGTGTAGGGTCCAAAGTAGAGGGCTCCGTCTTTCTTCACTTTGCGCGCGAGGTAGAGGCGCGGGAACCGATCGTTCATGCTCATGCGGATGTAAGGATACGCTTTGTCATCCTTAAGCCGGATGTTGTAGCGAGGACGATGCTTTTTGATGAGCGAAGCTTCGAGCAAGAAGGCTTCGACTTCGGTGCCGGTGAGGATGTAGTCGATCGTCTGGATCTGGCGAACAAGAAATTTTGTTTTCGCGCTGTGGTCTTTTGCATCGGTCAGGTAACTGCGGACGCGCGAACGAAGATTCTTTGCTTTACCAACGTAAATGATTTTCTCGGCGGCGTTTTTCATCAAGTACACGCCGGGCGTTTGCGGAAAATCCTTTACTCGGTCTTTTAAAATTTCGATTTGCGTGTAGCGACCTAAAAGCTTCGCGGTCTCCTCAACCTCGTAATCGGCCTCGGCTTCATCCGCGCCTTTCTTGTCGTTATCAGCTGGTTTGTTGCTATCTTGATTGCTGCCGTCCGCTGCCATCTTCTTTGCTGCTTTCTCTACTTGTCCTTGGTGTGCTTCCTCGTTCGTTCCTCATTGCTGGTGCGATGGGGGCCGCGTGCGAGCGGCGCCCCCTTCCTCAATCTGTCTTACTCATTGCCTTACGCAATGTCGTCGCCCGCAGCACCTTCGCTAGCTTTGGCCATGTCCTGATCGACGCTGCCATCGAGGAGACTCAACTGGATGAGCTCCAAACGCTTCACATCGTCCCTCAATTTAGCGGCTTCTTCAAACTCCAAAGCTTCGGAAGCTTGTTTCATTTTCTTCCTTAAACGCGCGACTTCTTTGTCGATCGCTTTAGGATCTTTGAGATACTCGGCTTTTGGCGCCATCACGACTTTCAAATCCGCCTTCGACATTCCAGGAAGCGGTGCCGCCGGCATCGTTTGGTCGTAGATGTTCAACACGCTCTCGCGAATTCTCTTCTTCACGGTTGCGGGCGTAATCCCGTTCGCTTTGTTGTATTCTTCCTGAATGCCGCGGCGACGATTTGTCTCGCCAATCGCTTTTTCCATCGATTCGGTGACGGAATCGGCATAGAGAATCACCACGCCTTCTGCGTTTCGAGCGGCGCGACCGATCGTCTGAATCAGCGAACGTTCGGATCGCAAGAAGCCTTCTTTATCTGCATCGGTGATCGCGACCAAACTCACTACCGGAATGTCGAGACCTTCGCGCAGCAGGATGATCCCGATGAGAACATCAAAGACACCCAAGCGAAGATCGCGAATGATTTCGGTTCGCTCGATCGTCTTGATGTCCGAGTGGAGGTATTTCACCTTCAAATTGAGCGACTCGTAATACTCGGTCAGATCCTCCGCACTACGCTTGGTGAGCGTCGTGATGAGGACGCGCTCATTTCGCGCGACGCGTGCGCGGATCTCTTTGAGCAAGTCATCGACTTGATGGCGCGCAGGACGCACGTCAATCTTCGGATCTAGGAGACCCGTTGGTCGAATAATCTGCTCGACGATGAGACCTTCCGATTTTCGCAATTCGTAGGGCCCGGGAGTCGCGGAGACGTGCACGACTTTGTCCATCAACATCTCGAATTCCTGGAAGTTCAAGGGTCGGTTATCCAACGCTGATGGAAGGCGGAAGCCGTGATCCACTAGGGTCATCTTTCTTGCGCGGTCGCCTCGATACATGCCGCCGATCTGCGGTACGGTCACGTGACTCTCGTCGATGATACAGAGGAACTTGTCGGGAAAATACTCGATGAGCGTCGGCGGCGGCTCGCCGGGAGCTCGACCGGTCATGTGACGCGAATAGTTCTCAATCCCCTGGCAGAATCCGAGTTCTTCCATCATTTCGATGTCGTAAAACGTACGCTGCTCAAGGCGCTGCGCTTCGAGGAACTTCATCTGATCGGTGAGTTCTTTCAGTCGGCCGCGCAACTCGTCTTGGATGCTTTTGATCGCCGTTTTTTGTTTATCATCGCTCGTCACGTAGTGACTTCCGGGATAGATCGCGACTTGGTCCATCTCGGCGAGCGTTTCTCCACGGAGTGGGTCCACCCACGAAAGACGATCGACGAAGTCACCGAAGAACTCAACGCGAATGCAGCGCTCTTCCTCGTAAGGGGGAAAGACATCGACGACGTCCCCGCGGACGCGGAAAGTTCCGCGATGAAAATCGACGTCGTTTCGTTTGTACTGGATACGCACGAGCTCGCGAAGAAACTTATCGCGCTTGAGATCCTTGTTAGCAAAAACCTGCAGCATCATGCCTTGGTACGCTTCGGGGCTACCGAGACCGTAGATGCACGAGACGGAACTCACG
>SXGS01102896.1_pt1 | contig 47408 bp, 25 predicted proteins | sample 3174681 | NCBI WGS metagenome assembly SXGS01 (sample SAMN11356861, study PRJNA531348) | freshwater metagenome | isolation source: freshwater sample F1-80 | place: China: Fuxian Lake, Yuxi | collected 2017-12-25
GAACCCCAATGAATGGAGTGATTTCAATGACGAGCTTCTTGATGGAGACAGAGCTGACTCCGCATCAGGTCGAAATCGTGGACACCATCAGGACCAGTGGCGACACACTGCTGACTTTGATCAACGACATTCTTGATTTTTCCAAAATCGAAGCCGGCAAGCTCGAGTTAGAGAACCAGCCCTTCAATGTGCGGCTATGCGTGGAGGAAGCGTTGGATCTGCTGGCCTCGAAGGCGTCCGAGAAGGGGCTCGAGCTGGCCTATCATCTCCACGAGAGCGCGCCGTCGACGGTCGTCGGTGATGTGACCCGGTTGCGTCAGATTTTGGTCAACCTGATCAGCAACGGGATTAAGTTTACCACCACCGGCGAGGTGATCGTTCGGGCCGGGATGGTGGGGCCCGACCTCCTCGATTCCGGCGGCGCCCCGCCCAAGGAGGAGAAGGAGACTATTCCCGGGCCGGGGGAAACGTGCTTCCTTCATTTCTCCGTCACGGACACTGGAATGGGAATCGCGCCGGAAAAAGTTTCGAGGCTGTTCAAGTCATTCAGCCAGGTCGACGCCTCGGTCACCCGGCAATTTGGCGGGACCGGGCTTGGACTGGCGATCAGCAAGAACTTGGCCGCGCTCATGGGTGGGAAGATGTGGGTCGAGAGTTCTCCCGGGCAGGGATCCACCTTCCACTTCACCATCCGATGCCAGGTCTCGCCCCCCGTTTCCGAACCCCCACTGGTGGAATTGAAGGAACGGCTGAAGGGGCTGCGGGTGTTGGTTGTTGACGACAACCCCACCAATCGCCGCATCCTCATCTTGCAGACGTCGAATTGGGGTATGAAACCCTCAGCGGCATCGAGCGGCAAGGAGGCTTTGGAGTGGCTCCGTGTTGGGGAGCCTTTCGATTTGGCGATTCTTGACATGCAGATGCCCCACATGGATGGCGCCACTCTCGCGGGCGAAATCAGAAACCTCCGGTCGGCCTCCCAACTGCCGCTTGTGCTGCTCACCTCCATGGGCGTGAAGTCCGGCGCCCCGGAGATGTCAGTTTTTGCCGCCACATTGTCAAAACCCGTCAAGCACTCGGTGCTTCAGGAAGTCCTGCTGAAAACGGTCGACAAGTCCCGCCTGATTTCAAAACGAAGCGTTTCGACCTTAAAACTAGACTCGACTCTTGCCTCTCGAATCCCTTTGAGATTGCTCTTGGTGGACGACAACGCGATCAATCAGAAAGTGGCTCTCAGGTTGTTCCAGCAGATGGGGTATCAAGCGGATGTGGCGGGTAACGGCATCGAAGCTGTGGATGCCGTGCGCCGGAAGACGTATGATATCGTGTTCATGGACGTGCAAATGCCCGAAATGGATGGATTGGAGGCGACGCGGCAGATTCGCAATTGGGAGCGAGCCCGCCCCGCCACCCTCGGGGCTCCGCTGGTCATCGTGGCCATGACGGCCAACGCCATGCAAGGGGACCGGGAGAAATGCTTGCAGTCAGGAATGAACGACTACCTACCCAAGCCCGTGCGGCCGGAAACTCTCCAGACGGCCATGGAACAGTGGGGTGGCAAGTTGCAGGCTCGCCGAAACGACCTCGCCACCCATTCCCAGCGGACCCCCTCTGCTTCCCCAGCCGCCAAACCCGCGCCGATTCCGGGCTCCATCCCGTCCGCAGGCCCCGGTGTTGCCGCCTCTGAAAGCAGCAATGCCCACCGGGTTCCTGCGCCTGCTTCCGTTCCGGTTGCGCCCCGCCCGAACACCTCACCACTGCCTGCCGGCGCGAAATTGCCAGTCGAAGGTCCTCCACCTGTTGACATGGAACGTCTTGCCGAGTTCACTTCTGGCGACAACGATAGCTTAACTGAATTGATCAGCCTTTATTTGGGTCAGACCACCGAGCAATTGGCGAAACTGAGGTCCTGCATAGAAAATGGATCAACGGACGAGGTCAGAAAAGTGGCGCATAGCTGCGCGGGTTCGAGCGCCACTTGCGGGATGACCGCCATGGTCCCTTCCCTCCGGGAAATCGAACGAGTCGCCATGGGGGGGGCACTCGAAGGGGCGATGGATTTGTTGATCCAATCGGAATCCCAGTTCGAGCGGGTCAAGACTTTCCTCGCTCAACAAGGATCGATGGCGGTTTCTTGAGACGCTCCATGCCATGACGCAGGGCCATTAAAGAATAATTAATCGTTATCCGAAGTTTGCTCACGCCTATCCAATGAAGGGATCCAAGAAAACAATTTTGATCGTGGACGACGACCCCCTCGTCGCCGGACTTTACAAAGGCAAACTCGAGTCGGCTGGCTATAACGTCGAAATCGCGACCGATGGGCAAATGGGAATCTCGAAAATCCATGAGGTTCTGCCCGATGCCGTGTTACTGGATTTGATGCTCCCTGCCATCAGCGGAGTCGATGTGCTGCGCCAGATACGGGCGGAAAAAGCATTCAAGGAACTCCCAGTGGTCGTGTTTTCGAATGCCTTCGCAACGGTTCTCGTCGACGATGCGATGAGCGCCGGGGCGACGCGGGTCTTGAACAAAGCGGAGTCATCGCCTCTTCAAGTGCTCGTCTGTGTGAAAGAACTCATTTCACCTGGAACGACTCCCCCGGCTGCGGGACAGGGCAAACCATCGAAACAGGCGCCGGGCGGCGCCGCTTCTCTTTTCGCCAGGCCACCCCGGCCATCGTCCGCCGCGGCGGCTCCCGCGGCGGTGGTTCAGAATCCGCAGCCCCGCGGCCCCGCAGCCCCTGTCCGCCCAGCCGCGGCTCCACCGCCGCCCCCCACCGCCGCCTCCATCGCCCCCGCAAAAACCACGGCCTCGCCGAGCCAACCCGATCTCGGCGCCAAGTCCCAGAGCTCTGCGGCTGTCGTCGATCCCAAACTCCGAACCGAATTCTTCACTGACGGCCCGGTGCGAATTGGCGCTCTGCGCAAGCAAGTCGGCAACCTCAGCAAAGAATCCACCGAGGAAGGCCGCCGCGAAGTGTTGCAGACACTTTTTCGCCAGATTTCCGAGCTGACAACCAGCGCCGGCCGGGTCCGGTTGAGCACGGTATCCCTGATTTGCTCCACCTTGGGCTCGTTCCTGACGGAGCTTGAGCTGAAGCCCAGCAACCTCAATGCCTCGACGCTTCGGACGATCGCGCAGACGGTTGATTTCCTGGCGGTGTTATTCGATAAAAAAGGCGGGGAATTGGCGGGGGAAGAGAAGCAGCCTTGCGCTCTTGTCGTGGACGATGAATCCATCTCGCGCCGCGCGGTCGTGTTCGCGCTGGCCAAGGCGAAGGTTTCCTGTGTGGATCTCTCCGACCCGATCGTCGCTCTTGAGAAAGCGAAGGCCACCAAATTTGATTTGATCTATTTGGATGTCGACATGCCGGTGATTAACGGGTTTGAACTGTGCAGCCGCATTCGCGCCGACATGCAGAATAAGACCACTCCCGTGGTGTTCATCACGGGGCTCAGCGATTTCGAGAGCCGCGCCAAATCGACCTTGAGCGGCGGCAATGATTTGATCGCCAAACCTTTCATGTTTGTTGAGCTTGCCGTGAAGTCGCTGACCTATATCACAAAAGGCAGGCTCGCTGTCAGTGCCGCCAGCAATCGAAAGTCTTGAAGTGACAAGATTCCGACCTGTTTCCTCGCCCCCATCGCCGGCCCCTGGCCGGGACTGTTGATCGGAATTCGAGCCGAGGAATCCTCTTTCTCATGGAAACCCTCCACGCACCCTGGCGGATTCAGTACATTCTGGGCCCGAAAGAATCGCCTGGAGAGGTTTCCCTGTTCACCCGGATCGGTCAGTCCAGCGATGACATCGCTAATTTAGTCGTTGCCCGGGCGCGAACCTGTTTTGTCGTCATGAATCGCTATCCTTACAACGGAGGCCACCTCCTCGTGGCTCCGTACAGGCAGACACCTGATTTGGACGGTTTGACGGACGAGGAATTGGCCGAGCTGTTCCGGCTTGTGAGGAATTGCCAGCAGGTGTTGCGTCGTGTCATGAAACCAGATGGTTTCAACATCGGGATAAACATCGGCAAGGTCGCCGGGGCTGGCGTCGAGAACCACCTGCACGCGCACGTCGTGCCCCGCTGGAATGGGGACACGAACTTCATGCCGGTTGTTTCCGCCACGACCGTGCTGCCGGAAGCCCTTGAAGCATTGGGCGCGCGCCTCCGCGGCGCGTTCAACGAGTCCTGAGGGGATCATGCGGCGAGTGAGAACCGATTCCCCATCCCAGCAGGCGATCGTCAAGGAGACGATGCACTTCGAGAGCGCCCGTTTCGCCCAGCAACTCTTTAACAACGAGCCTCGAAACTTGCATGCGTTGCAGCGGGAGCTTGGAGTGGGCGCCACCGCTCGCGATGGTTGGATTTTGCTGGAGGGGCCCCCTGATTCAGTGGAGCACGTCAGGCAGATGTTTCTGGTTTTGAGCGATTCCCTGAAAGCGGGTGGCGCCGTCAGGAACCGGGACTTTTTGCAGGCGCTCGCAGTCCTCAAAGCCGACGGCGCTCCCGTTCTACAGAGCTTGTTCGCCACCCGGCTCCAAACCTCTCCCAAGAAGGGAGTCGTCACGCCAAAAACCGCCGGCCAGAAGGACTACATTGAAGCCATCCGATCCAACGACGTGACGATGGGGATCGGGCCGGCCGGCACGGGAAAGACCTATCTCGCGATGGCCATGGCCGTGATGGCCTTGAAGGAGGAGAAGGTTTCACGAATCATCCTCACTCGCCCCGCGGTGGAAGCAGGCGAGGCGCTCGGGTTCTTGCCGGGAGATCTTTATGAGAAGATATCGCCGTACCTCCGGCCGCTCCACGACGCGCTGTTAGATATGCTTCCGGCCGAGGAGATTCAGAAGCAGATGGAGCGCGGGAGTGTCGAAATCGCTCCGCTGGCCTACATGCGCGGGCGGACCTTGAACAATGCTTTCATCGTTCTCGACGAAGCCCAGAATTCCACCGCGGAACAGATGTTCATGTTTCTCACCCGCTTGGGGCACGGATCCAAGACCGTGGTCACCGGCGACCCCACGCAGATCGACCTCCCGGCGCACAAAAAATCGGGATTGCTCGAAGCGCGCGGCGCGCTCCGCAACGTGGAAGGGGTGGCTTTGGTTGAGTTCCAAAAGCGGGACGTGGTGCGGCACCCCCTCGTTCAGCGCATCATCCATGCCTACGAGACGCACCGTGCCAAAACGTGATTGAGTTCATCGTTCAGACCAGATTGAAGGGTTGGGAGATGGGGCCCGCGGCTTTCCGGCGCGCCGCGCGGCTGTTGGCCCCCGAGTGCCTCCCAGGGATGACCGAAGGTGAAATCTCAATCTCCTTCCTTTCGGCGCTAAAAATGGCTCAAATCAACGAGTCCTATCTTGGCCACTCCGGGCCAACGGACGTGATTACCTTCGATTACTCGATTCCTTGCAGCGAACCAAACAGGCCAATTGCTAGCAGGGGAAACATTCCCGCCCCGGTGAGCCATTTCGTCGCCGGCGAGATTCTGATTTGTCCTGAAGTAGCTGCCGCCCAAGGGTCTGCCTACGGCACGGGATGGAAGCTCGAAGTGCTTAGGTACTTGGCGCACGGGTTGTTGCATCTCGCGGGCCACGACGATCAAGAGCCATTGGCGCGGAGAGCCATGAAACTGGCCGAGGACGCGGCTGTGAAGCGGATAACCGCCGAGCTCAGCCCGGGTTGGGACGCGCCGGCGCGGGCTCGTCCGAAGGGGGGCAAACTTCAGATCCTCGGATCGTCTGCGGACGTTCCATTGAAGTATGAGCCCTCCTGAATCCGGAACCTGCGCCTGGCCTTTGAAAGGGCGGGCCGTTCGATCCCCAACCCGCGCCCTTCGGCTTCGCGCGGGGAACAAAAACCGGATCGGGCAGGATTCGCTACTGGGAGCCTTTCAGGCATCGAGCGTGCCGCTTTTCTGTCTCGTAGGGACAGGACGGGTTCACCCGTTTTTGCTCGCGACAATTGTTGGATTCCTGGCCGCATTCCCAGCCATGGCTCAACCTGCCGTTTCGAATCGAGCGGGCATCCGGTTCAATGTCGCGGCACAGGGCTCGACAGCTCCAGGCTTCAAGCTGATGGACCCCAGACAGACGGGGTTGGTGTTCACGAATCTGCTCTCGGAAAAGGAAGGCGCGGCGAACAGAACACTCTACAATGGTTCAGGAGTAGCGACGGGTGACTTGGATGGCGATGGGCTGCCCGATCTGGTTTTCGCCAAGATCCTCGGGGGGATCGAAATCTTTAGAAATCTTGGAGGCTGGCGTTTCAGCAACATCACTTTGCAAGCCGGGCTCGCAGGGATGACTGTGCCCTCTCGCGGGGTCGTCTTGGCTGACGTGGATGGTGACGGCGCTCTGGATCTGCTTGTGTCCACCAATGGCAAGGGGGTCCAGTGTTGGCGCAACAAAGGCGGGGGTGTGTTTGTGGACGCCACCGTTGAGTCCGCCACGGCGAGCCTTCACGGGAGCACGACCCTCGCGCTGGCCGATGTGGATGGGAACGGGAGCTTGGATCTCTACATTACCAACAATCGCGCCGATGACATTCGCGATCAGGGGCAAGTCCAGTTGCGAATGCTCGGAGGGAAATTGATCGTCCCCAAGCCGCTCGAAAATCGGTTGGTGATTATCGACGGCCAGCCTCAGGAGTACGGCGAGCCAGACCGTCTTCTCCTCAACGATGGAGAGGGCCGATTCAAGGAAATCAGTTGGATGAGTGGAACATTCCTGGACGAATCCGGACGCCCGCTCGTCCGGCCGCCTCTGGACTGGGGGCTTTCCGCGGCGTTTAGAGACCTCAACGGGGACGGCGCTCCAGATCTGTATGTCTGCAACGACTTTTGGACCCCGGATCGGCTGTGGATGAACGACGGAGCCGGCAGGTTTCGTTTGGCGCCTGAGCTGAGCCTCCGTCACACGAGCGGCAGTTCGATGGGCGTGGACCTCGCGGATCTGAACGCCGATGGGTTGCCAGAAATATTCGTCGTGGACATGCTCAGCCGGCTGCCGTCTTGGCGGAAGCGTCAGCTCGCCGCGCAGCCCGCCAGGGCCGATCCTCCTGGCCTGGTGGCGAACCGTCCGCAAATACTTCGCAACACGCTTTTTCAGGCGCGGGGCGACGGAACCTATGCGGAGATTGCGGAACGCGCGGGGCTCGCGGCCGCCGAGTGGGCCTGGCAGCCCGTGTTCTTGGATGTCGATTTGGATGGTCATCAGGACGTCCTCATCACAACAGGACACATGCACGACGTTCAAGATCGTGATGCCGAGGCCATCGTGCGATCCCGACAACGGAGCTTCCAGGGGATCGCCGATCCTGAGGAACGGCGGCGTGCGTTTCATCGGGACTTATTGGAAAATATGCTGGTGTATCCAGCTCTCCGCACGCCGATTCTCGCTTTCCGCAACCGTGGCGGCCTGAGTTTCGAGGATGTCACCTCGCTTTGGGGGACCGAAGCGCCAGGGGTTCATCATGGAATTGCCACCGCGGACTTCGACGGCGACGGTGATCTCGATTTGGCGGTTAACAATCTGAATTCAGGGGCAGCCTTGTACCGCAACGAGGCGATCGCTCCTCGGGTTGCCGTCCGGCTTCGAGGATCAACGCCCAATACCCAGGCTATTGGAGCGATTGTCACGATCGAGGGTGGCGCCGCTCCAAAACAAACCCAGGAAGTTGTGAGCGGGGGGCGCTATTTGTCTGGATCCGATCCTCTGCTGGTCTATGCGGCAGGGAGATCGGACGCAACGATGACGCTCGAAGTCCGCTGGAGAACCGGACGCGTTCGGCGCATCGAAGGAGTGCAAGCCAGCCGGCTTTACGAAATCCAGGAGGACTCGGTTCAGAAGGACCCCTTTCCGGGAGCGATTCCGGCGGGGGAAGTGAAGCCTTTGTTCGAGGATATCAGCCACTGGTTGAAGCACACACATCTGGAGACTTGGTTCGATGATTTCGCGCGGCAGCCTCTGCTGCCGAGACGGTTCAGCCAGCTCGGGCCTGGTGTCGCGTGGGCCGACCTGGATGGCGACGGTTGGGAGGACCTCATCATCGGGACGGGGGCGGGTGGGACCGTGGCCGCCTACAAGAACGAGCGGGGTGAAAGATTCACGAAATGGACCCAGGCGCCCTTCAGCCAGGGCCAGGCGCGTGACACCACTGGACTTGCCGCGTTTCCCGGAGCGGGAGGCCGCCCGATCTTGCTCACGGGCACTGCCAACTATGAAGACTCCGTCACGAATGCCGCGTGCGTGTTTGAGCTCGCCCTTGACGCCATGGCTCCGCGGCCCTTCGTTCGGGATCTCCCCTCGAGTGTCGGCCCATTGGCGCTCGCTGATATGGACGCCGATGGAGATCTCGACTTGTTCATCGGAGCACGAGTCACCAGAGGGCGATGGCCTGAGGCGAAGGGCTCTCTCGTCCTGCGTCGGGATGGAGATGCTTGGAGAGCAGATGAAGTGAATACTAAAGTCTTGGACGGCATAGGGTCCGTCTGCGGCGCTGTGTGGACGGATCTGAACAGAGATGGCTTTCCGGATCTGGTGGTCGCCGGTGAGTGGTCGCCGCTCCGCATTTTTCGCAATGAGAAGGGCCTCTTAGTCCCTTGGGATTGGCGGATCCGTTCTTCGGACAAGCCGGGAGCTCCTGTGCTGCTTTCAACTCTCACTGGCCTGTGGAATTCAGTGGCCGCGGGAGATTTCGACGGCGACGGGCAAATGGATTTAATCGCGGGCAATTGGGGTGAGAACTCAGCATGGCGCGCCTCATTGGAGCAACCGCTGACGCTGTTGGCTGGCAGTTGGCGTGGCTTAGAGTCGCTGGCGTTGATTGAGACCGAGTTCGATCCCGTGCGCCAGGCTCTAACGCCCTCGCGACCGCTTCCGGATCTCGTGAGCGAACTCCCCTTTTTAGCGGGCAAATTCGCGACGCACCACGCATATGCCGAAGCGACTCTTTCAGAGGTGTTGGGACCCGCGGAGGGGGAGGTGAATCGATACTCTGCCACGACGTTGAAGTCGACTTTGTTTCTGAATCGTGGCGGTGAATTTGTGGTTCGAGAACTCCCGGCAGAGGCTCAAAATTCTCCTGTTTTCGGGATGACCGTCGCGGATTTTGACGGGAACGGCGCCGAGGATGTCTTTCTGGCGCAAAATTTTTTCGCCGTTCGTCCAGGCGATGCGCGTTTGGATGCCGGACAAGGGTTGCTCTTGCTTGGCGATGGTCGTGGAAAGCTTCACCCGGCGTCCGGTGATTTTTCGGGACTAAGAATCCATGGCGAACAACGCGGCGCAGCGACCGCTGACATCGATCACGACGGGCGCCCGGATTTGGTGGTGGCTCAGAACGGTTCGGCCACGCGCCTGTTCCGGAATCAGAGCGCCTCCGTGGGCATCCGCCTAAAGCTTCGTGGCACGCCCGGCAATCCGGATGGGGTGGGGGCCGTTGTGCGTCTCGGAAGAAGGGGACATTTTGGTCCCGCGCGGGAGATTCATGCAGGCGCCGGCTATTGGTCGCAAGACGCCGTCGTGAGCATTCTCAGCCGACAGGCGCTGACCAACGGTGGGGATCTCATCGTGGAGGTTCGATGGCCGGGAGGCAAATTGACATCGCACACGATCCCCGAAAACGCTCGCGAGCATGCGATTTCCCAAAACGTTCCATAAGGCCGACCCGGTTATTATTAATATAAACCTAGCCAAAGATATTTGAAATTTTAACCACGGATTTCACGGATTTCACAGGCGGACACGGGTGGGAAAAAAGAATTCTCTGGTTCCACCCCTATCCGTGACACTACCTGCGGAAGTGTCACAGAGAGCACAGAGGCGGCAAGACCGGCTTGCTGATTAATTTCAACGTCCAACGGCTCAGTGACGGCATCCAGCGGTTCAAACTCTGAACTCTCTGTGAACTCTGTGCTCTCTGTGGTGAAGCCGAGACGAGTTCGAACAATCGAGTCGAACGACCCGCCTCTGAGCCTCGCCGTTTTGCTGCGGGCTGGGGGAGTTCGAAAGTTTATTCGGACCAATTGGCGGAACTGACAGCGGCGGTGGGTCACTCGTACCGTTATGCATGAAGACACAGGCAGACTTGAGTTTGGAGTCCCACGAGCCCTTTCGGGGCAGGTGTAGTGACCCACACAAAGTTATAGGGAGGCCAAAATGATGCCATGCCTCATCGTTGACCGGGCCGCCTGCAGGGCCTTCACCGGTGCCACCGGCGTGGCCAAGGCCCGTTTCTCCACCACGGCGGTGGACGCGCCAGTTGCTGCCTTCCCATTGTGCGATCAACGCCTGCCAGGATTTGTCAAAGGTACCCACCTTGAACCAGCCCGCGACCGACATGCTCCCACCCTCAAAGGAGAGATCGCCGGGTTCGCCGCCGGACACTTCAATGAACTGATCGATACCGTCGAGGGACAGGGCCTTGCCGAAGCTCTTTCAGCCGAGATTTTGCGCGGTGATGAACACCGCAATGAAAAGTGCCACCGCGCCAACCGGAACCAAAAACACCCCCACCCCAGGATCACCGCCGTATGTTACTAAGCCCCCGAGGAAGAAGCCGCCGGGCAAGAGCACGCTCGCCGCTTTCAAACTGGCCGAAGCGAGCCTCCTGGACGAATCACGCCAGCCGGTGATGTGTGGCAGGGTGACGGCAAACGCCACATGTACCAAGGCGAGCAGCGTTCCGTGCGCGTGTGCCAGTGTCCACATCAGCCGGCGCGTTCCGCTGGAAACACCCAGGTAAAGTCCCGCTTTCATCCCGTGCAAAATCTCCAGGCCGATCCCCAAGCTGAGGAACACGAGCAGGGACCACCAGCCAAACTGCAAATGCCGTCGAGAAAGCTGGGAATTATCAGGTGGCACCGGAGCGCGTGGCGTGGGCGGGTTGGTCTTGGTTTTCATCTTATTCCTGCAAGTCCATGGAAATGTTGTTTCGTTCTTTCAACAAGCGATCGAGTGCGTCGCGATTCAGCTTGCCTTCCGCATCGAGCAAAATCTGGGCGCGGGTTTGTCCGCCGCGAGTGTTTTGGCGGCTTTGCCAGAGTTGCAAAAGGTTCGTCTTCGCCGCCAGCCAATCCGCCTCTGGCCCCACGAAGTCGTAGTTCAGTGTTTGGAATTCGCCCGCCAGGGACTTCAACGAACGGTGGGCGATGTAGCGGACAGACGAATACGAATCGGTCATTAACTCCGCGAGGAACGGTGTGAGCCAGTCTTTGCCGGATGCTGTTTGCGCCGGTTCCCAGCCCATCGCCCAGGCGATCAACGCCCGTTGCCCCGCCTCGCCTTTGGCCAAATCCAGCACGGCGGCGGAGGTGGCTCGCTGTTCTTCGCTCAACTTGGCTGCGGGCTGGCCGTACCACTGGGTCAGGTGTCTTGCGGTCCATTCCAAGGTTTGATCAAGATGGCAAAGGTTGCACGCGTTTTGCCGCCCGGTCTTGAGCGTGGAAGACACGGTCGGGCTATCGATCTGATGGCTGCGAATGGTTTTGAGCAAACCGTAAGTCGTGTGTGGCATGTGGCAATTGTAGCAAAGGCTGCCGCTCGAACCCGCGGCGTGCCGCGTGTGCTGAGTTAATTTGTCGCCGATGGACGTATGGCACTGCAGGCACGCCTGGTTTCCCTCCCTGCCAAGCGCGATCTGGTCATCGCGGTCGATGCTTTTGTGCATGGAATGACAGGACAAACAGGACAGCTCTCCGCGCTGGTGGCAGGGAGATTCGATCAAGCCATTGTACTCTCGGCCAGACACTCGGACCATGCCGTCCGGCCAGTAGCGATCACGGAGAAACTCCGGACTTTGTTTGAGCGGCTGGGTGAGCCACGGCTGTTCGTTCAAACGGGTCGGGCGCACGACGGGCTCGGTTTGGGCCAGCTCCTGGCCAGGGCGGTAGCGGAATCCATTTTCAAGATAATCCTCGCGGTTCGGAATCCACTTGATGCTGTGGCACTGGCCGCAGATTTGGGAGGAGGCCTTGCTCGGCAGTTTGGCGGGATTGACCATGTGGGGGTCGGGCTCGACGGAGAAGTGGCGCGCGTAACGGTTGAGGAAATTCTGGTTCGCGCGGATGTGGTCCTCGCTGGGGCCGTGACATGCCTCGCAGGCGATGCCCAACTCACCGGAGCGTGTTTCAAATTGCATTTGCTGCTGGTTGGGGAGCGGCTGGCCGCCGGTCGCGTGGCAATTGATACAATTCAGATTCCAGGTTTGTTTTGACGGCGGGATTGCCGGGTCGCGCAGAAAAGTGTTGTGAAACGGCACCCATCGCTGGTCGGCGTTGAGCCAGGCGAAGGGAAAAAGAAGCTGGCCGTTGCCCCGCGCGCTCGGCACCCAATATGCCTGCATGTGATGCGAGCCGGTGAGCAAACCGAGTCGTCGCTGAACCCGCGGCGCAGGCTGGATCGCTCCGCGCGGCGGCTCCCATTCCGGGTCTTCCAGGTCGGCCCAAAATTCCCCGCCACGTCGTTCGAGGAAATAAGTTTTCCCCAGCAACTCCAGCTTCACGTTGTCAAAATTCCCCAGGACGGTGTTTGGCGCGGCCACTTGGGTCATCGTGCGGTGATACGTCTGATGCCATGAATCATATTGGCTCGGATGGCACGATCGGCAGTTGTCGGAGGAAACGTATCCATCGGGTCGGTTTTGCTGAGGGACGGTTGCGAGAAACCGCGCGTCGGATTCCGCGCGGCGGGTCAAATGCCGTTCCCAGAGGAATCCTCCGCCCAGGGTCAAAACCACCACCACCAGGCCCGCCTGCCAAGCCCGGCCCCGCAGGCCGCTCCTCAAAAAAAACCACGCTCCGGCGGCCAGCAAGCTCGCGAAGAACAGCCATTCAAAACTCATATGCGTCTCGCTCCGCCAGCCAGCACGACATCCGATCGGTCTCAAGGTGAAAGGCTGTCATGTTTCCAGCGGGTCAAGAGTTAAGAAAAGCCCAACGGTCAGGCAAGGAAATTGCCCCCAGATCAATGAAAGCGCGGTTTCATTACGTCTGAGAATCTGCTGATATTCCGAGAGGCCGGCTAAAAACCGTTTGCTTCGCTTCGAGAGTCTCGCTGACAAAACCGAACTTTTGACATTGGCAGCGCACTGATCAGCGCGGAAAAGGCCTCTGTCGCCAGCGACATCGCCGAGGCGCTCGGCGGTTTTAATGATAGATTTTACTGATACAAAGCTCTTCCTAAATGACTGACTGGTAGGATTTTGCTTTTTCATGGGCAGACCCGACCATAGGCGTCCGAGCTTTTGAGACAAAATAAAAAGAGTTCTGGAATCAGCCTCCCCAACTTCGGCGGTCGCCGAAGCTGAACAGTGACAATAAAACCAGGGGACAGGCGACTGATCCGTCGGCGCAAGACACGTTGCATCGATGTGCAATCGATCAATAGTCCTCCATACCCAGGCCAAGGCGCTTTGCTACGGGTTTATCGGGCATGGGTATGGTTTCCAATCTTGCTGGCAATGGTTGTGAAAAAAAAAGGGCCGGACAGTGACGTCCGGCCCTATGCCTGCCAATATGAGTCCGTTAGTCCTATAGACTACGGCTTGCCTCTAAAGAACTTCGCTGCACCTGCAGCATCAACGTCGTCTCCGCTCTTGATGTTGGTGTCGGTATACGGACCTTCGACCTTGTCAGCGCTTTGAATAACGCCAGCACCCGTGAAGCTGATCTTGACTTTGCCTACACCGCTTGCAGCGGCTTTAAGACCTGTAATAGCACCACCACCAGCCGGCAGTGTCTGTGCCTCGTCCCGGCTGCGGAACGCTTTGATCGCTCCGGCCGTGGCGCTGTTGATGAGGACCCGCACTCCAGCGTTGACCGTAAACCACTCCGCGTTTGCTCCACCGCCGCCTTCGTACCAGATCATCCGCATCGGGTAAACTCCCGCGACTGGAACAAGGAAGCTGAAGATGGTGTCCGCGGCACCGCGGCCGCCGCTGAAGATACCGAGGGGACGGACAGTAGCGTCTGCCTTTGTCACGGGCTTGACGTTGAACCCGTCATCGCTGTTGACACCCATCGTGATAACACCTGCCGGCAGATCCAAGTAGGTGAGCACCTCCTGCGAGAAGTTGTCGGTGCCTCCAGAGATTCCAGGAATCGGTTGGTCTTCAAAACCATTGCCAGCATTGAAGCGACCAACCGCGTTCGGTGCGTCTTGGTTGAAGTTGATGACGCCTTCGTGATGGAAGAAGCCACCATTCGGGCCAGCGTCAGCGACGTTCGGGTCTCCCATATTGTCAAGCAACTGTTGTTCAGCCGCCCTATCGGAGTTTTCTCGACCGGTCTCCCTCTGCACTGTCCGGATGCGGAAGCCTGCGTCCTTGCCTGAGCCAGGCTTCGTTCCAATCGCGGTGGATAATGTGATGTAGTCGGCGACCTCGAATGACCATTCAAGTGCCTTGGGGTTGCCGCCTGGATCAGGATACGTGAGTTTGACGGTATGAGCTGATTTCGGAGGGAGCACAGCGCCAGGCGTGTAGGTGATTGTCGCCGTCGTCCCATCTTTAACGACGGTCGGTTTCACCGAGGCGCCGTCAAACATCAAGGAAACGTTTTCAGCCGTCCAAGGAGTTTTGCCGTCGGTATGAACAACCGTGATCACGGGGAGCGGACCGGCAGTTTTGGATTTTGCCGCCGGGCTTATAGTTCCGAATTTGCCATCAGGATCCAACGGCAGGTCGACCGCAGCGGAGAGGAATTTACCTGGGATCGGAACGAGCGATGCTGCTGGCGTTGCATCCCCATCCTTACGCCAAGCAACCCGACCGTAGTCGCCGCCGCCGCCTTCTTTATAGGCGAGACGAATGAAATAGCTCCTGTTGGCTACGAGCGCAATCGGATCGGAAGTTTTCGTGACACCCGGCTCGGCGAAATTTCCGCAGCACCCAGTTTCTTCGGCGATTTGCACCAGATTGGCTTCCTTGTCGTCGGTGCTCAACCAAAGACGCGAGGAATCGTCGCTATGGATGAAAAACGTGTAATTGCCACTTTCGGTGGGCTTGACGAGCCCTTCTATGGTGGCGCCATAATTATCCTTCGCGTCAGTGGGGAACGCATCGCGGCTCGTGAAGGAGAACAAAGGAAGCACCTGATTCGGTGTCTTCGAGATGTACCGCGGGTGATCCAGGAGGGTATCAATTGGATTGGCCCCATTCAGAGAACCGGCCACATCTTCAGGGAACATTTTCAAGTCGACGGCCCACCAGGCGAAGCGGAGCATGCCCGTTCGGCCCGTGAGGTATGAATAAACGGTCACTTTGGTTCCGGCAGCAACCTCGTTCTTGGAGGTGTCTTTGACGCCCGCGAAGGTCACCGTGTAGGCAGTGGCGCCGGGCGTCTGATCGGCCGTGGTCAGCGTCGCCACCTTTTTAGCGTAGGTGACACCGGTGACCGCGAGGGCCGGGGAGATCCCATAATTCGCCGCGGCAGTCGCCGTTGCGGGATCCAGTTCTTCCGAGAAGGTGATGGCGATCGTCTTGAGGTTGCTGCCTGTGACGGCTGACACGATGGTCGGCTTGGTCACGTCCACTGGATCGGTGCCGGCCTTGTATTCATCCAGATTTGTCGCGCCGTCTTTGTCGAAGTCTAGCGCCGCGTCAGCCTTGTCGTTGGGATTGAATCCGTATTGTTTTTCAAAGTCATCGGGCATTCCGTCGCTGTCCGCATCGGCGAGTACCACCCCTAGCGCCTCGGAGAGCGGTCTGGACCTCAATATCTTGATTTCGTCTTCTGTGATGACGCGTTTCCAGATGGCGATGTCGTCCAGCAGACCGTTCCAGGAACGGTTTCCGGTATCGGGATTGTCGCCGATTTTCACCCTCTTACCATTGTTGGCCAGGTTGGCTGGGTTTGCGTTTTCGGTATAGACCTCGCCGTCGATATACAGCCGGGTGCCGAAGTTGGCAGCATCTTTATCACTGATGGCGACAAAATGATGCCATGCCTCATCGTTGACCGGGCCGCCTGCCGGGCCTTCTCCTGTGCCACCGGCGTGAGCAAAGCCTGATTCTCCACCACGGCGGTGGACGCGCCAGTTGCTGCCTTCCCCTTGGGCGATCAACGCCTGCCAGGATTTGTCAAAGGTGCCCACTTTGAACCAGCCCGCGACCGACATGCTCCCACCCTCAAAGGAAAGATCACCAGGTTCGCCGCCGGACACTTCAATGAACTGATCGATACCGTCGAGCGACAGGGCCTTGCCGAAGCTCGGGAGGTGGCTGTTGACAAAGGTGCTGGTTGTATCCGTTCCTTGCTGGGTGCCGTCGAATTTCACCGCACCCCCGGCAGTATCCTTCAGATCGCCGTTAAAGTTCCAGTAAGCTACCAGATCATTTTTCAGCGACTGGGCGTGAAGGCTGGCACCGACCAAGAGTGGCACCATCGCTACGCAAACTCGTAGCCCCTTGGCCCACACCTTTCTTTGCGTACTTATAAACTCTAATGTCTGAACTTGACGCTTGTTGGTTTTCATTTGATTTTTTTATCCCCAATCGAAGACGCTAAGGTCGAGGTCGCCGCACCAATGACGACAAGCTGGTAATCTTCAACGGTGGCAAGTTTTTAATATGGGGCTCGGTTCGGATCAAGCAGAAAGTCTTGTTTCAATGGCTGCAGGGTGCATCTCGAAGTTGTTGGTAAAAAGCATGCCGGCTCCGGAGCGCTGACTTGCAATCCGCAGCGGGTGGATTCGGCGCGGGGAAGGCCCGCGGCCTGAACCAACAACTTCGAGATGCACGGATTTGCAAAAGCCTGGATGAGAAAGGCTTGACGAGGAGCGAGGCCTATGCTTTATGGGTCTGATGAGTGATTCGGAAAGACTTCATCGCCAGGATCTTGCGAAGATTCAACTGAGGCAACTGCCGTTTTAAGGTTGACCCAATTTCCTCACGGATTCTACTTTGGCCGGATGATCGCCACTTCGTGATTTCTCAGAAAAGAAAGACCGGTTCAATGACTGACTCCGGTATTGGTCGGCTGGACACCTCGGGACGTTTCTGCGCATTGAGGCGTCTGCTTGCCGTTCCGTCGGTCGTGGCGCTGGCAGCGACGGCTGGCATGGGTTGTGGGCCACAAACTGAACCCGCCCAGGCGCGAGCTCCGGTGGCGCCGGGTTCTAGTGTGGCCGCCGCAGCCGTTCCCGCTGCGCCGCATGTGGCGGCGCCAAAACCCCCAGCGCAGCCGCCCCAGGTCGAAGCAGAGCAATTGAAAAAGGGCGCTATAGCGATCGCCGAGCGGGTGGCGGCGGCTTACCCGGACGATGCCCTTTCTTACGCACTTTTAGGGTCGGCCTATTTCAATACCGGACAGACGGAGGCCGCCATCCAGCACCTCAAACGCTGTCTTGGGCTCAATCCGAATCAACTTGAGGCCTACGAAATCCTGGCCCGCGTGGCCTATGAAAAGGGGGAGCCGGAGGAAACGGTACGGTTGAGCGGGGAGGTGCTGAAGCGCGGGGCGGCGACGCCTGACGTTTTGAATCGTTTGGGAAGGGCTCTGATGGACTTGGGGCGGACGGAAGATTCGGTTCGCACGCTCCGACAGGCGACCCAGCTACGGCAGGCCGTCAGCGAAAGTTTTTATCTCTTGGGCCAGGCGCAGATGCAGGGGGGCGCTCCGGCTGAGGCCAAGGCAAGTTTTCAACAGGCGATTGCGCGGTCGCCGGAGCATACCCAGGCATTTTTCGGCCTCTACACCGCCTGCCAAAAGCTGGGTCAGGCGGATGAGGCTGCGCGCTATCGGGAGCAATTTGCGAGACTGGAGGCGGTAAATCGGAAGGAACTCACGGACCGGAATGCGGACGAGGAAACACTGACCGGCCTCCCCATGGTTCGCGAAACCGTGGCACGCACCTTCTTCGGGGCCGGGCAGATCTATGGCAGTCATGAGGCGCTTGAAGAGGCGAGCGAGAATCTCAGGCGGGCCGCGGTTCTGGACGCGGGAAACCCGGCCTATCGGGCCGCCCTGGAGTCGCTGTATGTCCAGCGGAAGATTCCCGCGGCTGGGCTCAAGGCGTTCCAGCAGTTGATAGTGCAACAACCCGGAAATCCGCTGAACTCCCTGTACCTAGGGCGGTTTCACGCCCGCCTTGAAGACTTTGAAGCGGCGGAGAGGGCTTATAACCATGTGCGAACCTTCGCGCCTGATCAGGTGGTGGGACATCTGGCACTGGCGGAACTCTACATGCGGATGAACCGGAAGACTGCCGAGGCCCCTGGGTTGCTTCGTCGGGTTCTGCAACTAGAGCCCAGCGGTCAAAACTTTTATCTTCTGGCGATGGCTTATATGAAAATTAAGAACCGCACAGAGGCTTTGGAGGCCGTGCAACAGGCCCTGGCCCGGAATCCCGGCAACCAGCGGTACGAACAGCTCCGTCAACAGATCCAGGCCCAGCCCTAGCATGAGACCGAGGCACTCAAAGCGGCGGCCTTGGCGGTGGATGACGCTGCTCTCGGATCGGCCGCTCTCTCATTGGGTGAACTGTTTTGGCGCTGAGAACTCTCATTCGGGCGGTTCATTTTCGCGTGGTTCGCGTGGTTCGCGGTTCATCCCAACCGCGGTTTCTAGGTTCACTCCGATCTCGCTCCTTGTCTTGCTGCTCGCGGCCCCATTTCTCCTCCCGCCCGTCTGGAGTGCGGTGTCTCCAAAAAATTCAATCCAACTGACCGATGTCACTGGACGGTCCGGAATCAGTTTCATCCACACGGATGGAAGTTCCGGCCGGCGCTACATTGTCGAGACTGTGGCGTCCGGCCTGGCGACGTTTGATTTCGACGGCGACGGGTTAATCGACATCCTGTTTCTCAATGGCGCGCCCCTCCCGGGTTCGCCCACCAATAGTCCGCCGGCGCGAAATGCCCTTTATCGCAACGAGGGAAACTGGAAATTCAAGGACGTGACCGAAGCGGCGGGACTGGCCGATCACGAATATCACCTGGGAGTGTGCGTGGGTGACTATGACAACGACGGCCATCCCGATGTTTACTTGAACAACTTTGGGCGAAACATCCTTTACCGAAATACTGGACGCGGGACCTTTACCGATGTGACGCGGGAGGCCGGCGTGGAGGTGACCGATCATGTTGGTGCCGGGGCCTGTTTTTTGGATATGGACGGGGACGGGGACCTGGACTTGTTTGCAGCCAATTATGTCGAATTCACGTTTGAGAATCACAAGACTTCGATCATGAACGGCTTTCCAGCCTACGTGGGACCCCTTCAATATCCAGCCACTTCCAACCGGCTGTTCCGAAACGACGGAAAGGGAAAATTTACGGACGTGAGCCTCAGTTCGGGCATCGCTGCCCAACGCGGCTCCGGCATGGGTGTGATTGCGGCGGATCTAGACAACGACGGAGACACCGATATCGTGCTGGCCAACGATCTTCGACCCAATTTCGTCTGGCTGAACGATGGCACCGGGAAATTCAAAGAAGTCGGCGCGCTGCTCGGGCTGGCCTACGACTCCTCTGGAAATGTCCAGGGTAACATGGGTGTGGAGTGCGCCGACTGGAACCATGACGGATGGCTTGATTTCTATATCACCACCTATCAACGGCAGTTTTCAACGCTTTACCAGAACAACAAAGGGCTATATTTTGATGACGCCACGCGGGTAACCGGAGCCGGGACGGGCACCTATCCGCATGTAACCTGGGGCACGGGCATCATCGATCTGGATAACGACGCGCATCGGGATTTGTTTATTGCCTGCGGTCATCTGATCGACACCGTGGATGAATTTGATGATACGACGAGTTATCACGCGCGGAATATTGTGCTCCGAAACACGGGAGGGGGAAGGTTTGAGAATGTCTCAGCCCAGTGTGGCGACGGCCTGTTGCCCAAGCTGAGCAGCCGCGGCGCTGCCTTTGACGATCTCGACAACGACGGTGACGTGGATGTGGTCGTGCTGAATTCGCGGCGCGAACCGACTTTGCTCAGAAACGACTCCAGCCGGACCAACCATTGGGTGCAATTTCGCCTCCAGGGCGTCAAAACCAATCGGGACGGCGTGGGCGCGCGAGTGACCGTGGTGTCGGGCGATCTTACCCAGATCGGTGAAGTTCACAGCGGACGCAGCTACCAGAGCGATTTCGGTAAATGCCTGCATTTCGGTTTGGGTCCACGTGTGAAGATCGACGAAGTCCGAGTGAAGTGGATCGGTGGCGGCGTGGATGTCGTGCGCAACATCGGTGTGGACCATCGATGGACCCTTGTGGAAGGTCGCGGCGCGGTGTCGTCGGCGGAGCAGATCAAGGCGCCATGAACCCGGGATTTCTGCTTAGGGTCCGTGCAAAAATAACTTCCGGTTTTGGCGGGTGTCGGGGACTGCTGTCGTTTAACGTTCTTACTGCCTGTTTGCTAGGGGCTGTCGCCGGAGTTTTGCCGCAGGCGGCGGACGTCGCTTCACCAATTCAGTTCAAGGATGTGACTCAAGAATCAGGGATCCAATTTGTTCATACCGACGGCAGCTCAGGACGCCGCTATATTGTGGAGAACGTGGCCAGCGGCCTGGCGACGTTCGATTTTGATGGCGACGGGAAGGTTGATATTTTGTTTTTGAACGGAGCGCCGTTGCCGGGAGTTGGAGCAGTCACACCGGCCCCGCGAAACGCGCTGTATCGAAACGAAGGAGGTTGGAAATTTTCCGACGTAACGGCGACGGCCGGACTGACGAACTCCGGTTACCATCTCGGGGTTTGCGTCGGTGACTATGACAACGATGGCGATTTGGATGTTTATCTCAACAATTTTGGGCCCAACTACTTGTACCGGAACAATGGAAACGGAACTTTCACGGATGTGACGGCAGCAGCGGGGGTGGGGGTGGGGGATCATGTCGGGGCGGGCGCCTGTTTTCTGGATATCGATGCCGATGGCGATCTGGACCTGTTTGTTGCAAACTACGTCAATTTCACCCTGGCCAAGAACCAATCCCGAGTGGTCAACGGCCACCCTGCCTACGTGGGGCCAATGGTCTATGGACCGGCTGCATCAGTTCTCTTCCGAAACAACGGAAACGGGACGTTTACGGACATTAGTCGTGAATCGGGTATCGCGGCCCATGCGGGGACCGGCATGGGAGTGGTGTGTGCGGACTACGATAGAGATGGAGATACGGACATCATCGTCGGCAATGACGCGATGGCGAATTTCGTTTGGAACAATGATGGTACTGGGCATTTCAAGGAGGTTGGTCTTTTTTCCGGGCTGGCCTATGACGCCCAGGGCATTGGACAGGGGACGATGGGCGTAGAATGCGGGGACTTCGACAATGACGGGCAGCTTGATTTCCACATGACGTCGTATCAGAAGCAGTGGGCAATTCTCTATCGTGGGGTGGGACGGGGGATGTTTGATGACGTGACCCATACTTCCGGTGCCGGTGCCGGGACCTATAACCAGGTGGAGTGGGGCAACGGACTTTGTGACTTCGACAACGACGGGGATCGCGATCTTTTTATCGCTTGCGGTCATCTTCAGGACAATATCAAGCTTTGGGATGACACGGCGAGTTTTGAAGCTCGCAACATTTTGCTGGAGAACACCGGAAAGGGGAGGTTTGCCGACGTTTCAGCCCGCGCTGGAGATGGGATGAATGTCAAGCTGAGCAGCCGCGGGGCGGCGTTTGATGATTTGGATAACGATGGGGACCTGGACGCCGTGGTCCTCAACTCACGACGCGAACCCACGCTGCTGCGGAATGACAGTCCTGGAAAAAATCACTGGATTCGCATTCAGCCGCGGGGCTCGCGGAGCAATCGGGATGGGATTGGTGCGCACATCAAGGTCGCAGCGGGTGATTTGAAGATGGTCGCTGAAGTGCATAGCGGGCGTGGGTACCAAAGCCACTTCGGGATGGTGCCTCATTTTGGCTTGGGCCAGCGGACGCTGGTAGATCGAATCGAGGTTCACTGGGTCGGTGGCAGAACAAATATTTTGGAGAATGTGGGTGTGGATCGGGTGGTTCCGATACTGGAGAGGTAGGCGCCGGACAAATCGTGGTGACTCAGCGCTTCCGACGCCGGTGGGTATGCCCCGAGGTTTTATCCTTCAAACCGCAGTGGCTCCAGTTCGATCTTCTTCCGAGGCCATTTCGAGGTTCGAGAGGGCTCTCAGCCTCTTAATTGAAAGTCCCCAGAGTGAGGTTTTCCTTGGCTTATACCTGTCTTCAACTGAAAACAGCACAGAACCTTCGGATTGAACGCGTGAATCGATCTTGACCCTTTCAATGAAGCTCATTAGAACTGTTACCACCCTGTCAAAACATCAGATATTATGAGTAAACCCAAACTTCTACTGGGAAGGCTCTGCCTTCTCTCAGCAGCTTTGCTTTCCGCTTTGGCCGCTCAGGCGCAGAGTGATGTGACACAACCTGGCGATCCAATCATCGCCTCGTCATCAAACAGCCCTGGTTCTGAGGGCGTCGCGAATGCCATTGATGGCAAACCCACAAAGTATTTGAATTTCGACACGCGAACCGGGGGGAAACCCTCTGGTTTCGTGGTCTCCCCCTCCATCGGGGTCACCGTCGTCACTGGCATCACTCTCCAATCAGCCAACGACGCAATCGAGCGCGACCCCAAAATAGTCACCCTCGAAGGTTCCAATGACGATACGGTCACCGCCTTCAGTGCGGGCAATTGGGAAGCCATCACGACGTTGAGCGACATCCCAGCTTATACGTCTCGGTTTCAAACCCAGGCGTTCTCTTTCGACAACACGAAGCCCTTCCGGCACTACAGGGTCACCGTGCTCGAGACTCAAACAGTCAACGGGTGCTGCTTCCAAATCGCCGAAGTGGAACTGTTGGGGACCTTGCTTCCTCAAGACGTGACCCAACCCGGTGATCCGATCGTTGCTTCTTCCACAAACAGCCCTGGATCCGAAGGCGTGGCAAACGCCATCGACGGCAAACCCACCAAATACCTCAATTTCGACACGCGAACCGGCGGCAAACCTTCAGGATTCCTGGTCACTCCTGGAATCGGAGTCACACGAGTCACGGGCCTCTCCTTGCAATCCGCGAACGACGCGATCGAGCGTGATCCCAAGATCGTCATGCTTGAAGGCTCCAACGACGCAACTGCCGCTAACTTCGGCGCGGGCAATTGGGAGATGATTGCGAAACTCGACAACATCCCCGCCTTCACCGCCCGGTTTCAAACGAAATACTTTTCGTTTCCCAACACCAAACTCTACAGGCACTACCGGTTCACCGTGCTGGAGACCCAAACCGTCAACGGATGCTGCTTCCAAATCGCCGAAGTCGAGATTCTCGGAAACGCGTTGCCGGCTGACGTGACCCAACCCGGAGATGCGGTGATCGCCTCCTCGTCCAACAGCCCCGGTTCTGAAGGCGTGGCCAATGTCATTGATAACAAACCCACGAAATATCTCAATTTCGACACCCGGACCGGTGGCAAGCCTTCCGGTTTGGTTGTCACTCCTTCTGTAGGCCGCACTCTCGTGACCGCGATCACGATGCAATCCGCCAACGACGCCGTCGAGCGTGATCCCAAGATCATCATGCTTGAAGGATCCAACGACAACACCATCTCCGCCTTCGATGCTGGCAATTGGGAGTTGATTGTGAAACTCGACAACATCCCGGCTTACACCGCACGCTTCCAGCCCCAATCTTTCGGGTTCGATAACTGCAAAGCCTACAAGCACTACCGCTGGACCGTTCTGGAGACCCAGACTGTCAACGGTTGTTGTTTCCAACTCGCTGAACTCGAACTGCACGGCACGGGCGCTCAAGACGTGACGCAGCCGGGCGATCCTGTCATCGCCTCCTCGACGAACAGCCCCGGCTCCGAAGGCGTCGCCAACGCGATCGACGGCAAGCCCACAAAGTATCTTAACTTCGACACTCGGACAAACGGCAAGCCTTCCGGATTTGTGGTTTCTCCTTCTGTCGGTGCGACCACGATTATTGGCATCACGCTGCAATCCGCCAACGACGCCCCCGAACGAGATCCAAAGATCGTCCGCGTCGAAGGATCCAATGACAGCGCCGTCACCGCATTTAACGCTGGGAACTGGACGGAGATTGCGAAACTAGACAACATTCCTGCTTACACGGCCCGGTTTCAAACGCAGGAGTTCTACTTCTGCAACACCAAACCCTACAGGCATTATCGTGTCACGGTTGTCGAAACCCAAACGGTCAATGGGTGCTGCTTCCAGATCGCCGAAGTGGAGTTGATTGCGGCGGTCACCAGCGCGCCAGATTTCGCGCGTTTCACTTCGCAGCCGGTGGACACATTGGTTCTGGAAAACCAAGCGGCCACGTTTTTCGCGGGACTCAACGGACCATGGCCCGTGCAATGGTACAAGAACGGTCAAGTTATCCCTGGCGCGGTGAAAACTTCGTTCACCACCGAAGCCGTCACTCCGGTCAATGCGACCAATATTTACAACTGCCAGATTGTCGGCCGTGAAACGAGTTCTCCAGCCAAAGCGGTGCTCTTCGCGCCAACAAGCCAGCCGACCAGCGTGGCTGTGAGCTTCATCGGCAGCGGCGCCAACGGAGCACCGACTTCCGTGAGGCCCGATGACATTATCGGCATCCAACCGCAAGCATACTGGAACAACGCCTCCGGGGGGAGCGCTGCCTTGCCAGATCTCGGCGCCGATCCTCTGGTTCCGTTCGTCGATAGTTTGAACAAGGAAACTGCGGTCACCTTCGAATGGATCACTTCGGGCACTTGGGGCGCGGGCACCGGCGATTCCACCGGAACGCAACGCATGTTGAACGGACTCACCCTCGACGGTCTCGGAGGTGAACCCGCAACCTACACCTTCTCGAATGTGCCGGCGGGGACTCATGCCGTGATTGCCTACGTAGTGAGCCCACCTCTCCAATTCCAGAACGTGGCTTACAAAATCAGTGGCGCCACCGACCAGACCTACTACATCCGCGCCATGAATTCGGATGAATACAACGCCGCGCCTGGTTTCTACCGCGGGTCCAGCACTGATCCCGCAAATCCAACCATCGCCAGCTACGTGCGTTTCGACAACGTTCGCCCGAGCGCCGCGGGAACGATTACATTGTTCGTCGATATGACCACGCCTGGATTTGATCGCGGAACTGGTGTGAACGGCATTCAATTGGTTTTGAACGCCACGGCACCCCCGCCGCTTCCTGTGATCACGGTGCATCCTCAGCCGACAGTCGCACCAGAGGCCGGCACGGCGAGGCTTACGGTCACCGCCACGGGTGACAATCTCACCTATCAATGGCGCAAGGATGGCCGCAGCTTGCCGAACGGCGGCAACGTCAGCGGGGCCACAACCGCGACTCTCTCCATCACTGGATTCAGCGCGGCCGACCAAGGGATCTACAGCGTTGCCGTGTTTAACGCAGGTGGCAGCACAATCAGCAAGAACGCCGCCGCGAGACTCTCGAAATTCCAAATTGGGGAGTCGCTCGCGGGTTACTGGAAATTCGACGAGGCTACGGGCAACACTGCCGCTAACGCGGTTTCCGGAGGCAAAGTCGGCACCGTAAACGGCACCGCGACCAGGGCATCCGGAAGGATCGCCAATGGCTTCACGTTTGATGGAGCCACCTACATCATGGTGGATGATTACGCCAAAGCCACTCGGCAGATCGCCGCTTCGGCTTGGGTGAACTTAACACCAGGCTTGGCCGCCGATGTCACCATCATCCGCAACGGGTTGGGTGAAATCGTGCGTCAGTCCGCCAACGTCGGCCAGTTCGAACTCGGGATTGTGGCGGATGCCAACGACGGCCTCATGAAGCCCATGGCCGCTATCCGGGCCGGTCCTAACGTGGTCCGGATCACAGGCGCCGCCGCCTTCCCCACCGGTCCTTGGCATCACCTGGCATTCAGCGCCGACGGCGCCCAGTTGCGCCTTTATGTGGACGGAAAGGAAGTCGCTTCCAGCGACTATCTCGATGTCATCCCGGCGCCCAGCGTTCCGTGGTTGTCGATCGGAGCACGCTTGAATTACACGGATCCGGCGGATCCAGCCAGTGGTCTGGCTCCGGACTCAACTTCGCCTAACTTCATGGTGGGCGGAGTGGATGATCTCGCCTTGTGGAACCGGGGACTGTCCGCGACTGAAGTCGGCCTGATCTATTCCGAAGGCCTGAAAGGCACGATGTTGTCCTCCGTGGTGGTGCCGAAAGTGGTCGTCGATGAGCCTTCCACGTTCACCGGCATTGCCGTGAGCGGCGGAAACATTGTCATCACTTGGAAGGGCAGCGCCGCCGTTCAGTCGGCAACTTCAGTGACCGGACCTTACACGGACGTCGCGGGCGCCACAGGTGGTACGCTCACTGCGCCCATTACGGCCGAGCCGAAGTTCTATCGTTTCAAACCTTGATCTGAGGAGTTCTCAGAGTTGGTTTCATTCACGGAGGCCGGGGTTATTCCCCGGCCTCCTTTTTTTGTGGAGGTGCCCGGATGCACCGATGGAGCTCCCCGTTCTCAAACCAATGGATTGCCAAATGAGATCACGGTGCAATGATGCGCCCGACTCGGCATGCGATCGATTCTAAAAGCTTTATCCAGTTCCGCGCCAGTTCTCCGGCCGCCGGGCCTTTGCAGTTTGTCAATTCTTTTGGGAACTGCCTTCGTGATCTTGGCTGTTACCGGTCACGGTTTGGATTGGATTCAAACGGAAGGCCACCGTTTGGCTCCTTTAAGCGTCCGTGCCTCTTCGGGTCCCGGCTTCACACCGGTGCCCGCATCTCGCATCGGCATCCTGTTCACAAACACCCTCACGCAAGCCCGCGCCGCCCAGTTTCAGAACCTGATGAACGGGTCGGGGGTGTGCGCGGGGGATGTGAATGGCGACGGCAACACGGATCTGTACCTTTGCAATCGGCAGGGTGCCAACGGACTTTTTCTGGGTTCCGGGGGAGGTGTCTTTACGAACGCTACGGTGCTGGAAACCACCGCGTGCACCAATCAAACCTCGAGCGGAGCACTCTTCGCGGATGTGGATGGCGATCGCGATTTGGACCTGGTGGTCAATTCTTTCGATGGCCCGAACTCGCTTTTCTTAAATGATGGTCTGGGTCGGTTCTCTGGAACCGGAGCGGCGTCGGGACTCACCACGCAGCAAGGAGCCACCTCGATGGCCATGGGAGATTTGGATGGGGACGGCGATTTGGATCTCTACATGTGTCATTTTGGAACCCTCTCGCTCCTAAGGGATGGCGCTGATATATCGATTCGAACCGTTCAAGGAAGACCAACGGTGACCGGGCGTTATGCCAATCGACTCAAAATCGTGGATGGGATGATGGAGGAGTACGGAGAGCCCGACATCGTTTTTCTCAACGAGGGCGGTGGGCGTTTCAAAAGGGCGGATTGGAGCAATCTCTTCTTTGACGAGGGCGGCAAACCTTCAGCAGTGCTCCGGGATTTCGGCCTCGCCGTTCAAATTCGTGACATCAATGGAGACGGCCTGCCGGACATCTACGTTTGCAACGATTTCCAAACTCCTGACCGGATGTGGCTCAACCAAGGGGGTGGAAAGTTTCGGTCCGTTGAGCAGACCGCCATGCGCAACATGAGTTATGCTTCGATGGGAGTCGATTTCGCGGATCTCAACCGCGATGGATTGGATGATTTCATCACAGTGGAAATGTTGAGCCGCGATCATTCCCGTCATCTCCGCCAATCCAGCGCCCGCAAGGGTGTCCGAAGAATTCCGGGGGCTTCGTTGGAGCGCGAGGAATCCATGCGCAATAATCTTTTTATGAATCGAGGGGACGGCTCCTACACCGAGGTGGCACTGATGGCGGGAGTCGCCGCATCGGGTTGGTCCTGGACTCCTATCTTCCTGGATGTGGATCTGGACGGATATGAGGATCTTCTGATCTCGAACGGGCATTTGCACGATGTCAATGATCAGGATGTCGCGGAAAATGCCCGGCTTCAATCCGGCTCCGTGCCTTCTGCAACCAAGTCGAAACTCGACCAGTATCCGCCCCTCACTCCTCCCAAATACGCCTTTAGAAACCGTGGGGACGGCACGTTCGAGGAGGTCGGTTCAGCCTGGAACTTCAATTCTCAACAAATGGGTCACGGCATGGCGCTGGCGGATCTTGATAACGACGGCGATCTGGACGTCATCCTGAATGTCTTGAACGGGGAGCCCTTGATTTATCGCAATGAAAGCCCCGCTCCACGAATCGCCGTGAGGCTCAAGGGGCGTGCGCCCAACACCCGGGGTGTGGGCGCCAAGATTATCGTGTCGGGAGGTCTCGTGACACAAACACAGGAAATGCTCAGCGGGGGACGCTATCTCTCGGGCGATGACCCGATCCGCACTTTCGCGGCTTGGAGCCTGACGAATCGCTTGGCTATTGAGGTGCGATGGCCGGGAGGAGGGATCAGCACTATCAGGGACGCGGCGCCGAATTATCTCTATGAAATCGAGCAACCTCCGGCAAACGCCTCGCCGTCTCCACTGGCCGCAAAGTCCATAGCCACTAGAAAATCCGGAACAAAGCCTTGGTTTGTCGATGTCAGCGACAGACTCAACCACCGGCACATTGAGGAGGCGTTCGATGATTTCGCGATGCAACCCTTGTTGCCTTACAAACAGAGCCAAACTGGACCGGGCCTCGCCTGGGTGGATGTCTCCGGCGATGGACGCGATGATTTGGTGGTTGGCACAGGTCGTCGCGGTGTGCTCGCGGTGTTCGAAAACCGCCCTGATGGAACGTTCCGGCAATCGTCATCGCAAAGCCTCCCCAACGAGATTGCCGAAGAGGATATCACGGGTCTAGCGGTTTGGTCTTTTGCCTCCGTCAAGACGCTGCTGTTGGCAGGAATGGCCCGCTACGAAAGCACTTATCCCAAGGGTGATCTAAAGTGGTTTTCTTCGGGAAATGGCGGCGGGTTGATGCCACGCCCCTTCGACTTGACCGCTCCCGGCACGGGCTCGGGATCGCTGGCCATCGGGGAAATCGATGGGTCCGGGAGTCCGCGGCTGTTTGTTGCCGGCGGAGTGATGCCGGGACGTTATCCGGAGCACTATCCAAACCGGATCTACAAGCTCGATCCGAGCGGAGTGATCATTGACGAATCCGCGACTCGCGCCGTGGCCTCCGCAAAGTTGGTTCGAGGGGCACTGTGGACAAACCTGGCCGGGGACAGGTTCCCGGAACTTCTCCTCGCGGAAGAATGGGGCCCGATCCGGCTCTTCTTGAATCACGCGGGTCGATTGGTGGAAGCAACAGGGAATTTCGGCCTCGAAGATAAGCACGGCCTCTGGACCGGCCTGGCGGCTGGGGATTTCGACGGGGATGGAAGGATGGATTTCGTCGCGGCGAACTGGGGTCTGAACACAATGTACCAGGCCTGGCCGTCGTCGGTCCACGAGTTGCTTTATGGAGCGCTTGCCGGAAACGAAACGGTTCAAATTATTGAAGGAGTGCGGTTTCAGGAGAACGGGGAGCTGTTTCCGTGGCGGAACTTAGCCACGGTGGCTGGCGGTTTTCCAGGGCTCCGCGACGATCCAAAATCGTTGACGCACGCGGCGTACTCGAGGACGAACGTCGCGGATCTCCTCGATCCTTGGAGGAGTCGGTTGGGTCGCGTGCGGGCGACCTGGTTCGCTTCCACCGTTTTTCTGAATCGGGGTGATCGTTTCGAGGCGCGTCCGCTGCCCGCCGAGGCTCAGCAAGCGCCGGTTTTCGGTCTCGCGATCGCCGATGCCGATCTGGATGGTATTGAGGATATTTTTTTGGCTCAAAATCTTTTTGCGATTCGTCCGGATGAAGCTCGAATGGACGCGGGTCGAGGGCTTTGGTTGAAAGGACTGCCCGGCGCGAAGTTTGTGGCGGTTCCAGGCCAGGAGAGCGGGATCAAAATCCAAGGCGAGTCTAGAGGCTGCGCCCTGAGCGATTTTGACGCCGACGGGCGTGTGGACCTCGTGGTTTCCCAGAACGGGGCTGAGACACGTCTGTTCAAGAATCAGACCCAGAACGCCGGCCTCCGGGTCAGACTCTCCGGCCCGGAGAACAATAGACTGGGTTACGGCGCGGTGCTCCGGATCGGAAAGAATGCCGCCTGGGGCCCGGCGCGTGAAATCCATTCGGGCTCGGGCTGGCTTTCCCAAAACAGCGCTACGCAAATCTTCAAACAACCTCCACCTGGATCGAGAATCCAAGTTCATTGGCCAGGAGGCAGAGTGGTCGAAGCGCCAATCCCAGAAGACAAAACCGAGATTATCGTCTCCTGGTAGGATGGGAGGTCAGTTGTTTTTTCTCTTGTCCCGCATACGGTTCAAGGTCATACGAAAGTCACCCATGTTTCGAAGTTTTCAGGCGGTCCACGAAGCGCTGTTAGCCTCATTCCGGAGAACTGGGGCAGTTGTGGAGGTTGATATCGTCCGCCTGGATCACAGATTTGCTAGGAAGTCGGGGATCCTCGTCCTTTTGATGGGGATCATCTGGTTCCGGAATGTCCCGGCCTATGCCGCGGATCAGCCTTCCTCATCGCCCACGACCTCCGCGGCAATCGTGCGGGGGCGGCAATTGGCCAAGACATTCTGCATTCGATGCCATCTTTTTCCGGAGCCCTCAGCCATCGTCCGCTCGACTTGGCATGACGAGATCCTGCCCCGCATGAAGTACCGCCTGGGCTTTTCCACGCCTCAACTGGAGCAGAGTGCCAATATTAAACTCCTACGAGCCAACAATCGACTCCCCACTTCGCCGGTCATCACTGAGGAACAATGGGTCGATCTTGTGACCTATTTCCTCAGCGAAGCGCCCACGGAACCACCACCACAGGATGTTTCCGTCCCAATTGATGTCGGAGTTCCAGATTTTCGCCTTTCTCCAGCGCAGTATCGATCCGAATCGCCTTCGGTCACTTCGATCAAAATCCACTCTAAAGGAGGGGCCTTGGTGGCGGAAGACGACACTAAATCCATCGCCTGGCTTGGAACCCGAGGCCAATTGATCGGACGCCTCGTCACCAGCAATTCGATCAGCGCCTTTCGCCCCACCCAAGATGGGTTGCTGGTTGCCATGTTGGGCAGTTTTTTGCCTTCCGATGATGCGCGAGGCGGTGTCGTTCAATTGAGGAATCCGTCTTCTTGGGAGTTTGGTCCTCCCATCCTGTCGGGTCTGCCCCGGACCACCGACATCAACGCCGCTGATCTGAACGGAGATGGCAGGACTGACTGGGTGGTGAGCTGCTTCGGAAATAATCTGGGCCGCTTGTTCTGGTTGGAGAATCGAGCGGACGGCGCCCGCGTGGAGCACGAGTTGTTCGGGCTGCCTGGGGTGTTGCGCACAGAGATCGCCGATTTCAACGGTGATGGATATTTGGATATTGTGGCTTTGGTGGCGCAGGAGACGGAGTCGATGTTCCTTTTCGTGGGCAACGGCAAAGGAACCTTCACGCGAAAGACCTTGTTTCAGCGCCCGCCTTACTGGGGGCACAGTTATTTTGAGTTGATCGATCTTAATCGCGATGGGCGCCCGGATTTCTTGGTGACCAACGGAGACAACGGTGAGTTTTCATCCCACTCAAAGCGGTTCCACGGGGTGCGAATCTACGTTTCCCAGCCTGGTGGCGATTGGATTGAGAAGGTTTTCATTCCCATGTATGGCGCGTTTAAAGCGGTCGGGCGTGACTTCGATCGGGACGGAGATCTGGATATCGCGGCGGTTTCCTATTTCCCCGACTATCAACGCGCGCCCCGCGGCTCTTTTTTGTTCCTGCGAAACGATGGACCAGGGTTCAAAGCCTTCACTTTTGCCGAGAGCGCGCTCGGCCGATGGCTGACGTTGGATGCCGGCGATGTGGATGGGGACGGCGATGACGATATCTTGTTGGGCTCCTACATCAAAGGCCCAACCGCGGTCCCCGAAGTTCTGATGAAAGCGTGGCTCCAAGCGAGGCAGCCGCTGGCGTGGCTTGAGAATCGTGCCACGCTGGCCGGCCCGCCTGGCAAATGAGTCTTAAGACGGCAGTTAAACCTTTTGAAGATTTGCACAAGCCTGGATGAGAAAGGCTTGACGAAGAGGGAGGCATATCCCTTGTGGATCTGGCGAGTAATTCGGAAAGTTTTTATCGTCAGGATCTTGCGAAGATTCGCCATGGGTAACTGCCGTTTTAGGGATGACTGATCATCCGTGGCGCGGTCTCACCGGTTCTCCTCTTTCTCCAAATAGGTCCGCACCTGTTGCAGATAGGACCTTGCCAACGCATTCGTCGGCTGCAGCTTCAATGCCTCTTCGAACTCGGCCATGGCTTCGCGCAATCGCGACTGTTTGGTCAAGGCGACTCCCCAATCCGTTCGGACCACCGCGGAGTTCGGCACCTGCTGGATCACGCGGTGAAACTCGGCTTCCGATTCATTTGTCCGACCGGCGCGGCTTAGCTCGATTGCCAGGCGATGGCGGAGAGCCGCGTTGTTGGTGTCACGACGCGACGCTTCAGCGTAGGCCGTGGAGGATTCGTTGTAGGATTTCTGGTCGGACAGAAATTCACCCAAACGCATCAGTGGCGTGGTGGCCATGGGATGTTCCTCGGCCGCTTGCTTGAAGTCAGCGATCGCTTCTGCAAAACGTCCCATCCCGATGAGCGCAACTCCGCGATTGACCCTGGCTTGAAGATTGCGCGGGGAGAGATTTAGCGCGCGCTCGAGGGCCAGCACCGCCGCGGAAAAGTTTTTCAATTCTCCCAGCACATATCCGAGTCCGATGCTCGCTTCAACAAAGTCGGGCCGGATCCTTAGCGCTTGCTCGTAGGCTCGTTGAGCGCCCAATCTGTCGCCCGCACCCGCCAAAGATTCGCCGAGCTGATACCACCCGACCACATGCCCGGGCGCTTTTTCCACCACCTGCCGCCATTCCACGCTCGCTTCCGGCAAACGGCGTGCCGTTTGGAGCAATCGGGCAAGTTGCTCGCGCAAATTCCAGTCGGCTGGGTGTCGATCGACCAAGGATCGAACCTTGGCGGCGTAACCATTAAGATTTTCGTGCCGCGCCGTGCGATTCGCTTCGGCAATGCGATCGTCGAGGAAACGGCTGCGCAACTCGGCGTTGCTCTGGTGTGAAAATGGAGGGCGCTCACAAAGCATTCGGGTTTGCGTCCACAAGCGCGACTCGGCGAATGGAGTCCAACCGAGTCTTGCCAAGCAGGCTTGCTCACCGAGCAAGTTGGTCGAACCGCTTTCGCCAAGCCACGAGACGATTTGTTCCGCAAAAAGCCGTGCCAGGCGGTAGTTTCCCTGTGGCCGTAGATGGACATGCTCCAGGAACAAATCCATCCCTGGAGGACGCTTGGGATCCAATCCCTTCAGTTCTCGATCCGCATCCACCAGGCGGACTGAGTCTGGGCGGTTCGATTGCGCCACAGATCGCGTGATCTGGTTAATGCCAGAATCGGCTCGAAAGCGGAGTGTGTCCAGGTCGCGGGCTGTTTCTAGGTCGGCTCGACCCGCAGTGATTTGATCCGCATTCAGTCGCGCCAAGCCGAGGCGAAAGGCGGTTTCGGCGTCCTTGGGCCAAATCGAAAAAGCGTTCGTCCATGCCCCTATCGCCTCGGCCCAGGCACCCCGTTCATCCGCCTCGCGCGCGATGGTGGCCGCCGACAGCCACCTGGAATGGAGAGGCGTGTTTGTGCTCAGGGCGCTCTCGGAACTGAACGGAGCGCAGTCGACCAAGTTCACCGCCATGGTGCCGAGGAGCACTTTTGCCCCCGAACCGACTCCGAAATTGACCGTATCGTGGAGATTCGCGCGGAAATTTTCCCGCATCACGTTTAGCCGAGGATCTTCCGCTTTCACTTGCCGGTTCAGAAAATGCTCCAATCCGATCCATCGTTGAGTCATGGCGAAGCCTTCCGAACTTTCCGATTTCCTCTTCGCAATCCATTGTCCTATCGCTGTGGTGCGCACCCAAAGTCCCATTCGGATAGCACTCAAACCAGGGGGAGAGCCGGACACGACGGAGCTGGGTCCAAAAGGGCCGACAACTTCATTGTTGCCGGCGTAGATGACCCAGAAGTCAGAGTTCAAACGGCGCGAACCCTTGGCGGCTTCGCGTATCGCGTAGGAATTCAGCGCCGTGATGGCGGTGTTGATGATTTCGATCGATCTCCCGGGAAACCGATGCTCCAAAATAGCCTCCAAACACCGGCTCATTCCAAAAGCTGGTTCGGGGTCGCCCAAGGCGGCGGATTCTCCGAAAACGACTACCCGCAACGTCTCTCGGGAGGGGCGCTCTGTGATCCGAATCGACCGCGGCATCCGGGCCAAGGTTTCACCGACAAATCGATCCGCGAAGCGTGTGTTCGGCGTTAATTCGCCTGTGTGGGTCGTGGGAACCCAAAATTCTGTGGATGTATGCACCCCATTGATCCGCAACATCCATTCGATCGCTCCGACCAGGCACAGAGGCATCGAAAAGGCGATGGCACGAAACCAGAAGCGCCGTCGCGCGCTTTGAATCTTGGGGACGGAGTGGGGCGTTCTAGGTTGCCGAGACACCGGGCAGTTTTATCGTGATGCAAACTTGGCCGCAAGTTCCCACTAAGGGGCACTCGCCGATCCTCGGAACCGGATTACGGCGCCACCAGCACTATTGCCCCCATTTTTCTTGCATAACATCGGCTGAGTCTTTAAAAAAACCCGCTAACCCCGTTGCGACGCCTGTTATATTATCTTGCCTGAATGTCGAGGCAGGCAGCGCGTCTCAACAAAAAAAATATGAAACAACCAGTAAATCAGCAACAGCAGGGCTTAATGCCCTCGCCACGGCTTATTGGAGCAGCCGTGTCACTCGTTGCGCTCCTCGGATCGCTGCAAATTCAGGGTGGATCTTTCACCTATAATTTCAGCACTGATCCGTCGCAGGGCGCAAATCCAGTAACAATTGGTGGAAATAACCCCGATTATTATGTTGACGCGGGCGGTAATCCTGGAGGGTTCCTCGCTATTACCTACCCGATCGGAAGCCAAAAGACCACTGTAGTGTTTCCGAACACGGACCCCGGAAAAATTGTCACAGGCTTTGAGTTGTCTTGCGATCTCCGCGTCGGCAATCCCACCGGGGCTCGAGCGGCGGATGGATTCAGCATCAGTTTTGCCCGCGACGGCGATCCAATCCTTGACGATGCCAACTCCGACGCGTTCGGCGGCAATTGCTGCGCTGAAACCGGAACGAAGACCGGCATTGCCATTTCGTTTGACACTTGGTCTGGCAACACGTTCCCGAACGATCCTAATGATAAGACCGACATTGAAGGTTTTATCATTCGCGTCGATGACGTCACGGTCCGGAAAGTTTCCTTGCCGACTCGGAATGGCTTGGCGGACGACAACACCAGCTTGCAAACCGGCCCACGTGCCGCGGATTACTGGACCGCTGGTGGTGATCCGAAGGACCCCGGTTCATGGGCGGGTCTCGCGTGGAAGCCATTCAGCGTGAAACTCACTCCGGATGGCAAATTGACCGTTAAATGGAAAGATCGAACCATTTTGGATAATTTTCAGACGAGCTACTTTCCGTCGTCTGGGCGTTTGGTGCTCTCGGGTCGAACGGGTGGCGCGAATGAACACACACATGTGGATAACCTCGTCCTCACCACCACGGCGGCTGATGTCACAGGTATCCCCGGACCCGTCAGCAACCTGGCGGCGCCTGAAAAGGGCTCCCGCCGTATCAAACTGACGTGGACCGCCGCAACCGTTCCTGGTGATCCTGTCGCCCGGATTGCCTATGAAGTCGAACGAAACGGTGTCGTGATCGCGCCTTTGGTCACCGGGACTTCCTACGAAGATCGCGGTGCTGCTCCAGGCACGTCTTATACATACAAAGTTCGCGGCAAAAACATCGCGGGCAAGGCGGGTCCGGATGCAACCGTGACCGCCGCAACGGTGCAGGATGTTGCCGGCACTGGCTTCCTCAAGGCCGAACAATGGACAGGAATTGGGGGTACGGGGATCGACGGGGGCATCAGCGATGCTCATTTCTCGGATCCGCCGGATCGCGTGCGCTTTGTGAACGGTCTCAGCTTCGGGGAAACCTCGGGCTTCGGCGATACTTGGGGAGATAACCACATCGTCAAGATCTCTGGTGTGTTCAAAGCTCCTGAGTCTGGTAATTTCCGTTTCTTCATTCGTTCGGATGACGGCGGGAACTTCTATTTCAACACGGCGGGAGAGGCTGTTCCTGATGTGACGTCGGCTACTCCGGTTGCCATCGAAACTGGCTGTTGCACTGGGTTCCTGGAACCTCCCGACGAGCAGGTCTCTGAGCCGATCGCGCTTGTGGAGGGTCGTTCCTACGGCTTCGCGCTCCTCGTCAAAGAAGGCGGCGGCGGCGATTGGGGCCAAGTGGCCATCCGCAAAGAGGGTGATCCCACCCCTGCTTCGGCTCTGACTCCGCTCCGTGGCGGTGTGTTGACCGGGCAGGTCGATGGTGTCGGGGCGACCGTCACCATAACGACACCTCCCGCGGCACAAACTGTAGTGGCGAATTCGCCAGTGACATTTACCGCTGTCGCAACCGGTAGTTCGCCTTACGGCGGGGATTACGGCAACGCCGTCGTCTACCAATGGTACATCGGTGGGAAAGCCATTCTGGGCGCGACGGGTGCTTCTTACACTCGAACGGTCACTCCCATCGAGTGGAATGGATTGGACGTCACCGTGGGCGCTGGCGTGGCCGGTGCTTGGGCAACCAGTGCCCCAGCCAAGCTGACTGTTAACGTTGACACCGTCCCTCCGACCGTAAAGCGAGTGAACGGCTCAGATACATTTAATTCCGTGACGGTGATATTCAGCGAACCAGTGACTGATTCAGCATTGACGGTCGCCAACTACACCATCACAGGGTTGACTCTCAGTGCTCCTGCCAGGGTCAATGAACGCACTGTTCGCTTTACCACAAGCGCGCAGGCGATTAACACGGTCTATCCGGTCCGGATCACGGGTGTGCGTGACAACGCCAACCTGGCGGTCGACTTCACGGGAACCTTCACGAGTTTCCAACTCGTGTCGGGCGCTGTGTTCTTCGGTATGTGGACTGGCGAAACCGGCGGATTCAACACCTGGGTGGATGTCCCGGTATCGGCGAAACCGCCGTCGTCGGTTGCGACCAAGACCAGTTTCTGGAGCCAAATCGGAAACACGGCGACGGAAAACTACTTCGGACAGCTCAAGGCTATCTTCACGCCCGCTACTTCGGGCAACTATGTGTTCTTCATGTCCGCGGATGACCACTCCGAGCTCTACCTGAGCACGGACGAGAATCCCGCCAACAAGAAGCGGATCGCGGAGGAACCGGCATGGGGTGGTGAACGCGGCTGGCAAGGGGGCGCCGATGGAACGGCCAGCAACGGTGGTACGCGTGGCGCGCTTGGTGAAAAGTCGAATCGTTCCGATGAATACGCAAATACGGAATGGTCCACTGGCGCTGGTGGAAATATCAGCTTGGTCGCCGGCAAGAAATACTACTTGGAACTGCTCTACAAAGAGGGCGGCGGCGGCGATCATGGTGCTGCGACATTCCTTATCAAGACAGGTGCGACCGCGCCAGCGACTCCCGCGGACGGGACAGCCAGCGCGCTCACCGGCAATCTCGTGGCTTGGTACATTGACCCAGGCCTCCAACCTCCGACGGTCGCGACGGCCCCCACGGGCGTGTCGTATGCGTCTGGAGAAACAATCAGCTTCAGCGTGGTGGCTAATTCCGCTCTCCCAGCGACCTACCAATGGTATCAGAACAAGAAAGCCATTGCGGGCGCCACCAGCGCAACTCTGACGATACCGAATGCGGGAGCGGCGAACGTGGGCGATTATTACGTCCGTGTGACCAACGAAAATGGCTCGTTTGAAACGTCTGATAATGACGCGCGAGCCACCATGACGGGCGCGTTCGTGATCGAAGCTGAGGACTACAACTTCGGGAGCGGCCAGACTGTGGCCGCCGCGAGTGTGTCGCCTTTGGTCTCCGATCTGTATAAAGGTAAAGATGGCGTGTATGACGTCGATTTCCATGGAATCGAATCAACCGCTGATTCTGGCGCGAACGGCAACAGTTATCGGAACGGTTGGGTTGATGCGGGCAGTGTGCAAGCGGCCGCTCCCAACGGGAACATCGACGTCATCATCGATAATGGCGGCGGCGGGCCCGGCGAGCAGAATCGCAAACGCCCAGACTTCGTGTTGACCAACAACTACAAGATCGGTTGGGGCAATCAAGGCGACTGGTATAACTATACCCGCGACTTCCCGCCCGGCAATTACAGCGCGGTGATTGGGTACTCCCGCGATGGACGCACCGCGGACGCTTATGGCGTCGCGCTGGAACTTGTTACCGGGGACCGAACGAAACCAGGTCAGGTTGCAACTTTGGTTGGCGAGGCAACCTTAAGTGGCACTGGCGGTTGGAGTTCTGATGACCGCGTGCCGCTGCTCGCTCCAGGTTCCCAGAATGTGGCTTCGTTTGCGCTCGGCGCCAACACCACTGTTCGTTTGCGCATCGCCAAGGGTGATCCCGACCTGGACTACTTGTTGTTCTACAGGGCGGGCGCGGGTGCTCCGCAGTTTAGCTCAATCGTGCTCAACGCGAATGGGAGCATCACACTCACTTGGACAGGTGGCGGTCGATTGCAATCGACCGGCGCCCTCGGCACCACCTGGACTGATGTGCCAGGCGCCGCGAGTCCGTTCACGTTCACACCAACTGCAAGGCAGTTGTTCGGACGTCTAGTCGCGCCATAATCGCGGCTCTTGAACCCTTCAGACGGGGCTGGATTTATTCCAGCCCCGTTTTTTGTTTTTGGATTTCACTCGGAGACGCTAGCCTCGAATCCCTCGGCACGTGAAACCGCTCTGCCCACGGAGATCGTCCCAATCCACAATCCCGTTCCAACGGCCCATCTGGACTATTTTCATGTTCCTAGTGGCGTGGTCAGGCGCTGGCTTGGTTGCGGCATCAAAGATTGAAGCCCTCCAAACCTCCGCGTCGATGACTGCGCGTAGCGGATTCGCAAGAGTTTCCAGCGAAGTTTCAGGAGTTACTTTTTCCCACGTCATTCCCGACGCCCGTTCTCTCACCAACCAAATGCTGTTGGACGGCGCCGGCGTGGCCCTGGCCGACGTAGATGCCGATGGTTTGGTGGATATCTTTTTCGGAGGCAGCAACGGGCAAAGCCAGCTCTGGAAGAACCTAGGTAATTGGAAATTCCGAGACGTGACTGCAGCGGCCTTTCCCACGCGGACGACAGCTCTCTCAGGTGACATCACCGGTGTGGCTTTTGCCGATTTCAACGGGGATGGAAAGCCGGACTTGGTCATCAATTCGCATGCCCATGGAATCCGCGTCCTCCTCAATGAAGGTCCCGGCGTTTTCCACCGGCTTGAGTTCCCACAGTCACGCGCGAGGGGCGGGCACTCGCTGGCCATCGCGGATGTAGATGGAGATGGGTGGTTGGATATCTACGTTTGCAACTACAGGGAACGCGCGCTCATGGACATGCCGAGCGCCCGGGCCACGTTTAAATCGATCAATGGAGTTCAAATGGTCGCGACCTTGGATGGACGACCCACGAGCGATCTCGATCTCACGAACCGTTTCGTCGTCGCACCCGGAGGGAGATTGGACGAATTGGGGGAGCCTGACGTGCTTTACCAGAATCTGCGCGGCACGAACTTCACCGTAGTCGGCTGGATTCAAGGTGGATTTCTCGATGAGGATGGAAAATCTCTCGCTGAACCACCCAGGGATTGGGGCCTGGCGGCCCAGTTCTGCGATGTCAACGAGGATGGTCGTCCGGACCTGTATGTCTGCAACGATTTTCAAACTCCCGACCGGTTTTGGTTGAACGAAAGCACGCCCGGCGCGATTCGTTTTCGACTTGTCCCTCGCGCGGCTTTGCGTCACACGAGCCTGTTCTCCATGGGCGTGGACTTTGGGGACATCAATCGAGATTCAATATGGGACTTTGTAGTGCTCGACATGTTGAGCCCGGACCATGTTCGCCGACTGACGACTATGGAGGGGGCCTCCACGGCCGACAACGAACCGGAGGCTGCACACTCTCGGCCTCAATCCGATGCAAACACGTTGTTTATCGGCCGTGTTGATGGATCCTTCGCGGAGGTCGCCAACATCGCCGGCGTCATGGCGACGGATTGGTCCTGGACGCCGGCCTTTATGGATGTGGATCTAGATGGGTGGCCAGATCTCCTGGTGACTGCCGGGCAGCATCGAGGTTCGCGAGACCTTGATCAGGCTGAATCGTTGAAGGCTTTTCGCCGCGCTGGACTGAGGACGGACGCCCAGATTCTTCGCGAGCGACAGAAGTTCCCTCCCCACCATTCCTCTTTGAAAGCGTTTCGAAATCGGCCCTCAGCGTATTCCGGCGGCATCCCAAGGTTTGAGGATGTCAGTGCCGCATGGGGCTTCGATTATCTGGGAGTCAGTCATGGGATGGCATTCGGCGATCTGGACGGCGATGGCGATCTGGATGTCGTGATCAATCATCTTCAAACTCCTGCGGGTCTTTATCGGAACGAGTCATCGGCGCCAAGGGTTGCCGTGAGATTGAAAGCACGAGGTTCCAGTGCCAGCGCCGCTGGAGCCCGGATGAGGTTCTATTGGATGGGGGACTCGTCGGCGGATCCCCTGCCACAGACAGCGCAAGTCATCATCGGCGGCAGGTATCTTTCCTCGGATGATTCAAGCAAGACCTTCGCGTGCCCTGGATTGGGTCGAGGAACCCTCGAAATTCGATGGCCGCACGGGCAGATTTCAATAGAAACTAATCTTTTGGCGAACCATCGCTACGAGATTGAAGAGCCTGCCGGGTCGTCCAGTACTTCCAACGCATCAATCTTTCCCAGGGCGTCGAGGAGGAGGTTGCACTTCGAATCGAAGGCAATGAGTCTTCCTGTTGATCGATCTCCGAATGCCGGCTTTGAGATCCAGCCATCGTTGCCCAGAAGGTTGACGACTCACTCGCCGAGCTTCGCCGCCCGCGTGACTGAAGCTGAAAATTCGCGGCTTTGGATTGGAGCCTCGGATCAACCCATTCGCCAGGTCCAGATCGCATCCGACAGTGTCGGAAAGCCAAGAACTTTGGGAGCCGCCCGTTCGACGCTGGGCCTCGTGAAATGGGGCGGCTCTTTAATTGCCGCATCGAGAAGCGGCACGAACTCGACGCTTAGTTGGATCGACGAAGAAAATGGTTCGGAACGGTTGCTCTCCACGTTCGCCGGTTCGGTGACTTGCTTGGCGGTCAGCAGTTCGGCGCCAGCCATTGGAGCTTATCTTTTCGTCGGCGCGGGGGCGACGCCTGGGGACTATCCACGGAGTCGGAATAGTCAGCTTTTGGAGTGGGACGGCACTGGATTGCGTTTGGCTTTGACCACCAATTTGGGACTGGTCACCGGGGCCGTGTTTGCCGGTCTTGATTCCACGCCTGGAGTCGAACTCGTGACGGTCAGCGAGTGGGGAACGCCTCGAATTTTGCGCTGCGGTGGTCAGGGGATCCAGGAGTGGGATCCTTCGGTTGTGTTTGGGAAATCAGCGGCTGTGCCTTTGAGCTCCCTGACTGGATGGTGGCGAAGCATCGCGGCAGCGGACTTGGACCGCGATGAGCGCACGGATCTTGTGCTCGGCAACTGGGGATTCAATTCAAGCTATGCGCTGTACACGGGCTTTCCTTCCGGTGGGGACGGTTCGGTGAGACCTTTGCGCTTGTACCACGCAATTTTCGTTGCTGGAGCTCGAACTTGCTTTGAAGCCTATACGTCGGATGATCAGCGCATCCTGCCGATCCACGGCCTGGCCCGTGTGTCGCGCCATCTTCCTTGGATTGGAGGGCAGTTTCCGACTCATCGCGAATACGCCAGCGCCAGTGTTGATCAGATCCTTGGTGAGAGACGGAGCATGATGGGCATGCTGGAGTGCCGATGGCTGACCTCTCTGGTTCTGTTGAATCGTGGGGATTATTTTGAGGCGCGTCCACTTCCGGATCTGGCCCAACTAGGCCCAATAAATTCACTTCAACCAGCGGATTTCGATGGAGACGGAAGGATGGATCTTTATGCCGCCCAGGGATTCTTTGGTCATGGGCATGGAAGTATGCGTGAAGATGCCGGGGAGGGCTGTTTTCTCTTGGGGCGGGGCGACGGCAACTTTGACAGCGTTTCAACCGCGGAGGCCAATTTTCGAGTGTTGGGGGAGCAGCAATCCACTTTCACTGGAGATTTGGATGGGGATCAACGTTCCGATCTCGTGATTGGAGAGTATGGAGGTGCTGTCACGATCCTGCTAAACCGTTCGACACGGCAATGAAGAGGCGCCACCTCCGGGGCGGTTGCGCATTCCATGATCCTCCTTCCAAAGGTTCAACCGCCGTTTCAACTAACTTCCGATGCCGTTCACGACATTTCGAAGTTTTCCAGAGAGGAACCCGGTGACATTCCCAATGGCGGTGTTCAGAAGTCTTGCCCTAGCAGCTTTGGTGGCCCAGGCAATATGTGGCGTAATCAAGCAGTTGCGGGTTTGAAATAGAGGGTGCGCGTCCGAGGGAGGTTCCACCGACAAGACATCGAGCGCCGCGCCGCCAAGGCGGTTTGATTGCAACGCTTCTCCCAAGGCGGCTTCATCAATCAAGGGTCCGCGGCTCGTGTTGATCAGCAATGCCGAAGGCTTCATCAGAGCTAACCGATCCCGATTGATCAGCGCCCGCGTCTGCTCCGTCAAAGGGCAGTGCAAGCTCACGACATCGCTTCGCCCCAGCAGATCGTCGAGCGAAACCAGTGTGACGTACGGGGGCGCCAAATTGGGCGCCCTTGGAGTCGAAACCAGGACATTCATTCCGAAGGCGGACGCCAGGCGCGCGACGGCTTGGCCAATCCTTCCGAACCCGATGATGCCGCAGGACAACCCCGCGAGTTCGATGAGTGGGAACTCGGTGTAGGAGAAATCGGGGCAACGGCTCCACTTCCCTTTGGAGACGGTCCAGGCATGGTGGCCGACGCGATTGGTCAATTCCAGCATCAGGGCCATCGTCATTTGGGCGACCGATTCCGTGCCATAGGCTGGGACATTGCAAACAGGAATCCCTTTCTCCGCCGCCGCCATCGTGTCGATGTTGTTGTAGCCCGTCGCGAGAACTCCAATGTATCGGAGGGCGGGCAGCGCCGCGAGATGCTCCCGGGTGATGAGGGTTTTATTGCTCAGGACCAGGTCGGCCTCTGAGCACCGGGCCACGACTTCAGACGGGGAAGTTCTTTCGTGGATCTCGCATGGCACAAGTGTCTCCAGCGGCGTCCAGGAAAGATCGCCGGGATTGAGTGTGTGGGCGTCCAGGACAACAAGTCGCATGCAAAGCTCCGGAGATTGGGTCTGGGTCGCCTCCTCGACCTGGTTAATAACGGGCGACAACGCGGTCGGAGCCCAAACCCAATGAGTTCAAGCTCTCTTTTGCTTTTGTCAGCAAAAAACCGACCTCACTCGTGATGGCGACGAATTGAAAACCTTGATCAATGCGGCGGCGGGCCGCGGGCGCGTCAGCGACATGGATGCCGGGGGCCACGCCGTGCTTCCGTGCCGCTTTGAGGACTCGGTCGAGCGCTTCCGTGAATTCGGAGTCCGGGCTTTCGAACACTGGCGCCATGCCCATCGATTTGGTGAGATCATTCGGCCCGATGAAGACAGCATCGATGCCCGGCACACTGCAGATGTCATCGATGTTTCGGATCGCGTCCACATGTTCGATCATCAGGACAATCAAGATCTGGTCATTGGCATTGGCATAATAAGCCGGGGGGTCGGCGTCAAAATTGGCGGCATGCACGGTCCCGCCCACGGAACGATTCCCGATAGGATGATACTTGGCGGCACGAACGACGGCTTCGGCTTCGGCGCGAGAATTCACCATGGGCACAACGATCCCCCAAGCTCCGGTATCGAGAACGCGCTTGATGTTTTCGCCCGTGTTCCAAGGCACTCGCACGAGCGGGACAGTGCCACCGGCGGCAATGAGGGCAAAATTTGTGGCGGCGTGCTCAAAAGTGACGGGCGTATGTTCCATCTCCACCGTGAGCCAATCAAAACCTACACGAGCCATGAGGCGCGCCGACATTGGATCCGACAGGGTGAGCCAAGTTCCGACACTGGGCTCACCGCGTTTTAGTTTCTCTTTGACTGTGTTCGATTTCATGACAGGGGAGCGCGGAGGGAGGGATGTTCGAATACCGCATGGTTGACCACGAACCTTGGCCGTTTGCCGCGCATCAAGTCTAGGATAGCCTGAGCGGCAACGGTGCTCACCTCCAATCCGGTCTCTCGGGTGAACGACGCTTGGTGTGGTGTCAGAAGCAGGTTTGGAGCTGAGGCCAATGGCGAATCCGCTGGGAGCGGTTCCGTCTGGTACGTGTCCACCGCGGCGCCCGCGATGAGGCCCGATCGAAGCGTTTCGGCGAGGGCTGTTTCATTCACGAGAGCGCCTCGGGCCGCATTGATAAAATAAGCGGTGCGTTTCATTTTTCCTAGTTGCTCGGCGCCGATCATGCCTTTGTTTTCTGGGGTGACCGCCGCGTGTAGACTTACGAAGTCGCTCCGCTGGAGCAGTTCGTCCAGGGTGAGGAATTCGATCCCAAGAGCCCTTGCCTGAGGTTGGGGTGCGACATCAAATGCAATGAGTTTCATGCCAAAGCCCAGAGCTCGCCGGGCCACCGCCTGGCCTATGCGGCCGCATCCCACGAGGCCCAGGGTTTTTCCATGCACGTTGCCGCCCCAAAGAGGGCTCCAAATCCCTCTCTTCATATCCGCGTGCGCCTCATGAATCCGGCGGGCGATTCCAAGCATCATGGCAAACGTGAGATCTGCGACCGTTTCGTCGAGCAGCCCAGGGGTGTAGGCGATCACCACTCCGGAGCGAGTCGCGGCCTCGATATCGATGGCGTCGTAGCCTACGCCCCAACGGGACACGATCTTCAGACTGGCCGCTTTCGGGGATTGAAAAACTTCGGCTGTGTAACGATCGCTGGTTGCCAGAACCGCATCGTGATTTTCCAGCAACTCCTCCAGTTCTTTGCCTCCCCGCGCGACGTAGGTCTTGGGAAAAGTGAGCAGGCAGCCGTGAGCCGTCATAAGATCGAGGGCGGATTGCCCCACCTCTACCATTGCCCTTGCCGTGATTAGAACGCGCCATGACATGGCAGGGATTGTAGCGGCGCCGGCAGTTTGGGCAAGCAGGGACGTTCATTCGCAGCGTTTCCGCATGGTGGGATGGTTTTTGGCACATTTTGGGCAATGCCAAAGCCAGCGTGAACTCCCACCCGTCCGCCATTCGCGAATGGGTGTTTGCAGATCAGAAAAACTGGCTCAGAAGGATGAGCACCATGACGAGAGCGATGAGGGCGACCAGCAAGCGCTTGATTTTCGAAGGAGAACCCTTCGGTTCGCCTCCCTGTTCAAATTCCCTTTTGACAAAATCGTCGTAATCAAAGGATTCATCCGGGATTTCGAGCCCGTCTGTTTCCGCGGATTCAGACCATCCAGTCTTTTCACACGCGCCGCATTCTGGACACGCGCGAGCATTTCGTGGGACGTCGGCGCCGCAGTTTGGACACGTTTCCGGCGTCACAAATCATCCCATTCCGGCGTATTCCTCATCCGTCACCAACTCGAAGCCCATGAGCACGTAGTCGTGCGAGATGGCTTGCATGTCCTTCACGTAGTCGGCGAGGAAAAGCAATTTGTTGAATCCCAAGAGGCTGAAGACCTTGATAGCGCGTTCCTGCTCGGTGATGAACTCCGCCTCCAACCTTTCGAGGCCGAAATCTCTCGCCGTCTCGATCAATTCCGCGACCAACGTGCGGGCGATGCCGCGCGCTCGAAAATGGGGATGAACAATGACGCTGATGCGGCCGATGTGCCTTTTCCAGCCACCGAGTTGCTGATGCAGAGTGGCGACTCCCATTATTTGGTTTGAAGTGGTGGCAAGCAACGGAAGGTTCCTCCCGTAGTCGATGTTTTGACACCAATCACGGATCACTTTGAGTTCCGTGACGCGATGTTTGATGAACATTCGCTCCGTCTGAGGCGCGGCGAGAAAGAATTCATGAAAAGCGGTTTCGTCGGTGGGTCTGAGGGGGCGTATCTGGTAGCTCAGGCCCGTTTTGAGAGACACGGTTCTAGGGTACTTTTCGAGCAATACTTCTGGCAGCATAAAATGTAATCGGAACGTGCCGGGTGCCACGGGAGCCCCCGGCGATATTATCGGGCTTTGGGCTGGGCGAGGTTTCCCACAACGCTTCGCTTGGAGTTTTCAAGGCGCATCACTACCGCCAGGGGATCGATGCTCCACGCGCCTGCGAGACGCCCAACTTTTTCGGAGTTCAGCACAAGCGATTCCTTTTGTTCCGACGAGAGGGATTCTTCCTTTTCGCCGTAAGGGAAAAAGGTCATGCCCAGCTGTCTTTCTGCCGACGTCGGGCGTCCCTGGTTCCAAAGAGTGTGTCCTGCCCAGGCATACGCTCGAACCACGCTTCCCTCTTGAGCGACCGCCCAGGCGTGGTGCGAGAGCGCTGGGTGTATTGAAAAAAGTTGAACCGTTCCCAGGTCTTTGCTCAGCCGCTGAAGCCAATGGAAGCAGACGTCGATATCGTTCTCCGGAGAAGGCAACCCTCCGCCCGTGACAAGAATCCAACCGTCAACCGGGGCGGAAACAAGCAAATCGCGATCTTGAACTTGAGACAAGCCTTCCTGCCAGGTGCATGGCTTCAAGTTATGCAAGCCGAGGGCCGATTGGACCACCAAAGAATTGGCGCTTTTGATGGCCAGCCATCGAGACGGGATCTGAGTGGACGAGAGATCCCTGGAGAGGGCATCTGGCGCTGCCGGTTCTGGCTCCGGTTTGTGGAGCTTCCTATGACGGAGCACCAAGGCGACGCACAGCCCCCCAAATGCAGCGACCAATGCAAGACAAAGCAGCAGCCCAGCGACTAACGGTCCGACGCTGTTGTAGGGAAACTCTTTGAAGCTTTCCGACATCACTTCGAAACACCTTATCAAAACGGATGGGGCAATTCAACAAGCATGGCGCAATTAGTTTGTCGCCGAATTTAAGTTTATGGGGGCCGTCTTCCTTTGGGGCGAGCCTCGGTCTCGATCGCGAGCACCGCGTGGCCTGAGGCGAGGAGCCGTGAGCACGCAATACTCGGTCGGGCCGCGGCGCCGCGCCGCCTTGCCTTTTAGCTGAATTGTCACGCCTAAGCCAGGGCGGTTCTGGACTGACGCGTAAGTAAGTGATGGTGAGCGATTTAAAGGCGATGGTGGACAAGCAGTTTAAAATTTGTTTCTGTAGAGTGCATGCGAAAGAAGACATTTCGAAGCACCGATCCGATCGAAGGGAAGTA
>SXGS01008127.1_pt1 | contig 47373 bp, 34 predicted proteins | sample 3174681 | NCBI WGS metagenome assembly SXGS01 (sample SAMN11356861, study PRJNA531348) | freshwater metagenome | isolation source: freshwater sample F1-80 | place: China: Fuxian Lake, Yuxi | collected 2017-12-25
GATCGCGGAGGGCCTGGCGCTGCGAATCGTCCAAGGAGACGTGCCCCAGAGCCTGAAAAACAAACGCGTGATTGCGTTGGACATGGGAGCGATTATCGCCGGTACGAAATTCCGCGGGGAATTTGAAGAGCGGCTAAAAGCGGTGCTGCGCGAAGTTAAAGATGCGGGAGGAAACGTTGTGCTGTTTATCGACGAACTGCACACGGTAGTGGGTGCGGGTGCCGCCGAGGGAGGCAGCGACGCTGCAAATTTACTCAAGCCCGAACTAGCCCGCGGTCAACTGCGTTGTATCGGTGCCACGACGCTGGACGAATACCGCAAACATATCGAGAAAGATGCTGCTCTCGAAAGGAGGTTTCAACCCGTTTTCGTGGGAGAACCCAGTGTCGATGATACGGTGACCATCTTGCGTGGACTCAAGCCACGCTATGAATCGCATCATGGCGTCAAGATTCGCGACTCGGCCTTGGTCGCGGCTGCCAGCCTATCGAATCGCTACATTACGGACCGGTTTCTACCCGACAAAGCGATTGACTTGGTCGACGAAGCGGCCAGCAAACTAGCGATGGAACGCGAGAGCGTGCCGACAGAGATCGACGAAGTTCAGCGTCGATTGCGTCAATTGGAACTTGCTCAGCGCCAGTTGTCGGAAGAGTCAGACGAATCCACCGACCAACAACTCCATGAGATCGAGCACGAAATGCGAATGTCGCAGCGAGAACTGGCCAGCTTGCGCGAACAGTGGGAAGCCGAAAAACTAGGCATGAGCGACGTGCAATCCGTGCGCAAGCAACTGGACCATGCCGATTCGCTGTTCAAGCAGCTCGAAGTATCGATCAAGGACAAACAGTCGACTGGTCAGAACGTGCCCGAAACGGATTATCAAAAGCTGTTTGAGCTGGACAAGCAACGCCATCATTTGCGACAACAGATCGAACAAGAAGAGCCAGCTCCGACTGCGCAAGCTAACGAACGAAAACTGCTGCGTACCGAAGTAACCGCGGACGAAATCGCGGCGGTGGTCAGTCAATGGACAGGTGTTCCGGTAAGCCGCATGTTAGAATCGGAACGCGCAAAATTGCTGGTACTGGAAGAACGCTTGCATCAACGCGTGGTTGGACAAGTCACTGCCGTAGAAGCAGTCTCGAATGCTGTTCGCCGCAGTCGCTCGGGATTGCAGGATCCCAATCGGCCGATTGGTTCGTTTCTGTTCCTGGGGCCAACTGGAGTGGGCAAGACAGAACTGTGCAAGGCATTGGCGGAAGTCATGTTTGATGACGAACATGCTATGGTGCGGTTGGACATGAGTGAATTCATGGAACGGCATACTGTCAGTCGATTGATCGGCGCGCCACCGGGCTATGTGGGCTACGAAGAGGGTGGCAAACTGACCGAAGCGGTGCGGCGCCGTCCCTATGCTGTGATACTGCTGGACGAAATCGAAAAGGCCCACGGCGACGTTTTCAACGTACTGCTACAAGTTCTGGATGATGGGCGATTGACGGATGGTCATGGCCGAACGGTTGATTTTACAAACACCGTGGTAGTGATGACCAGCAACATCGGTAGCCAGATCATCCAAAAACTGACCGAAGAGAATGCTGACGAACAGGAGATTCAATCCGCCTTGAAAGAAGCTCTCCAGGCCAAGTTTCTGCCAGAATTCTTGAACCGGATCGATGAGACAATCCTGTTCGAACCATTGGGACGCAAACAAATTCGCGAGATCGTCGCGTTGCAGTTAAAACGCCTGGAGAAACAACTTGACGCGAATCAGATACGCATGGAAATAACGGCAGCGGCGATCAACGAAATCGCCATTCAAGGTTACGACATTGCGTACGGGGCACGGCCGTTGAAGCGAGTCATTCAGCGACAGATTCAGAATCCGCTGGCAAGCGAATTGCTGAAGGGCAGCATTGGCGAGGGAACCGGTGTACGCATCGATTTCCGCGATGAGCAGTTTGTATTCGAGCGATTGCCTAGCATTCCAACTGCCCAACCTGAGCTGCAACGCAGTTAATCGCCCGGGTGAGTAGCCTGGTTCGCGAACCCGTGGTGGGGCGCGGACCAGGTCTCGCTTAGGCGCAATACCGTTCAACGAACGTGGGATAAGCTTCCAGCTTGTCAATATCTTGTGCAAGCAATGGCGAAACTCCGCTACAGGTTGACAAGCTGGAAGCTTATCCCACGTTCGTTGAACGGTATTGCGCTTAGGCGACCGGTAGATGGGTTCTTACCAATACCGCCCGAGGCGCAAGCGAGTGCGTGCCAGGTTTTACGTACTCGCTTGCGCTTCGGGCTTGTATCCGCTCAATCGCTAGAATTTGTACAACAGCAGTGCCGTGTAATTGAGGTCATTGGGCTTCCGACCATTAGGCGTACTATCGTAGCGATCCATCGCTCCCAACTTGAGCGACATGTTGCCCGATTCGTCCAAGAGAATTTCCCACGCCAGGTCGGAAATGAAACGAAAGTTGTCAAAGTCCGTCCACTCAGGGAAATAATCTAGCTTGGCGATGACTTTGTTGCGTTTGTTCACTTGGTGTTCGTAGTCAGCGCCAAACAGTGCTTCTGGAACCCAGCGGTTATCAGGACCTCCAAATTCTCTCGAGGTACCCGCACCAAACCGACCCTTAAGCTGGAGGTCTTTCGTATTGAACAATCGATAACCGATACCAGCGTTAATGTTGTAGCGCAGGTCGAACGCTTTGAATTCGTCGTACTCTAAACCGTTCTTGAGAAAACCGGTCCATGGCGAGTCGCCAAAGAATCGTTCATAGTCCGCATAGAGGAGCGCATTGTTTTGCGTCTCGTTGCTGGCAGCACTAGTGCGATTGTGGGTCAGGCGAAGGTCCATCAAGTTGATATCGGTCTTGCGTTTAAATCTAGCTCCGGCTTGAAAGCTGAACGACTCGGCATTTCCCGTCGAGCCGTTGATGCCGAGCTCCGCGCTGTTAACCCAACCGTCCCACGGTAACCAATTGAGCGCGCTGTACCAAGCTGAATCACTGTCTCGGACGTCAATCTGTTGAGTTGGCTGTTGATTGTCGAAAACAGTTGGAATGTCTTGGGGTACCAGCGGCGGCGGCGGCTCCAACAGCCCTTGGTCGTTCTGAGGAACTATTGGAATGGGCGCGCCCGACGGCATTTCCATTGCGGCAGCTTGCTGAACGGACGATGTTGGACCAGCGGCTGTCGTTTTGTTAGGTGGCCGTTGCACTGACGGCTGGGTAGCAGTCACTGAAGGCACCAGTGATTTGTCGGTCAACCATTGCTGGCCATAGACGGTGCTGGTATTGACCAGCAGTGCCACGAGCACACAACAAAACAGATTCGTGGTGATTCGCAGCATGCCAATAACCCTGAGAGTAGAACGATTGTCCTCAATCGTTTTTCCAAGCAATTTGATCGTCTTTCCCCAATTCATGGACTACTTCCAATCAAATCAAGCATTCTTCCGAGCAATTGAGGACAATCGCTCTAGTCTCATACCCAACGTTTTTGGCGTAGACGATGTACCAATCAAGTTTTAGACAATTTTTCATCGTCATCGCAAGAGCGATTGGATGCAATTGAACTTGCAGATCTCGCCGCAAAGGCCCTCCTGAACTTGTCTGCTGGTTACCTGTGACCACTCAGCGAGCTCGATCAATATTGGACGTCCCGACCAAAGAGAATTGCCAGCAATCGCATTTGTATCCTACCGAACAAACCGTGTCGTAATTATTTCTGAAAACTACGTACCACATCCTGCACCCACGCAAGGCAGCATTGGCGCTTCGGAGGACACGAGATCGGATTGTTGACCATACTGCGAAGTACCTTGCTCCTGACGTAATCGGTGTCATTGAAAAATGGTTCGGGATGCGATCGATTGTCCAATGCCAACAGTGCCAGACCTGAAGGATACCTATTGTTTGGCGATCGATTAATCGGCGTAACTGGGCCCGAGCAGTGGCAATGTTACTGCTTGGCCAGTTCTTGCGGAAATGAGACAAGCTTCGCAGATCTCGACTGCCGCACGCCCCTCGCTGCCGCCGACTACGGGCGCTCTGTTGTCCAAAATGCTATCGACGAATTCTTGGATCACGCCGATGTGCGGGAATAAACGAATCGGCGACTTGGGTTCCTTGAGATAGTCGAATCGCTCGGGCGTATAGATGCGCTCCCACTTGTCGCCTTTGCCGAGATCCAAGTATTCAAAATTCTCCAAGTCCAACATAGCGTCGCGCCCGATGATTTGAAATCGCACCTCGCTGCTGGGAATACTTGGATCGGGCAACTCGGCAGTGATCCACATGTGCGCCATCAGACCACCCTCAAAAACAATCTGGGCCATCACTGACAAGTTGCTCGATGGCAAATCGCTATAGGTTGTTGCCTGGGCAAAAACGTGCGTGGCGTTACGTCCGGTCAACCATCGCAAAAAATCGGCGTTATGCGTCGCCATTCCCATAAACAATCCACCACTGCGCGGATCTAACATCCACTTGCGGTCGTTGCATAATTGCTTGGTCAGCGAACTTGGAAACGCGGAGACGGTGCGCAGCATGCGCACCGGTCCAAGTTCGCCCGCATCGATCAGTTCTTTGGCTTTGCGAGTGATCTTGCGAAAACGCTCGGTCTTAACAACTGCAAGATGCACATTTCCGGCTCGGCAAGCCTCGATCATGGCATCGCATTGTGCGATCGAAGGGGCCATCGGCTTTTCCGCCAATACATGCTTGCCATGCGCCGCCGCCAGTTGAGTTAATTCCAGTCGATCTTGATCGGGCGTCGCTAGGACAACTGCTTGAATATCGGGACGAGCGACCAGCGCGTTTGCCGACGGTTCGTGCGCCACGCCATACTCAGCCGCAAGGTGCGCTGCGCGACTACCGCCTGAAATCGCCACCAGTCGACAACCACGCGCGTGTCGAGCAACGACTTCGCTGTAGGTCAGCCCCATAAAACCCGCTCCGATCACGCCAATTCCAATCGATTGCATAGTCACTCCGATTATTTTCCAGGATTTCCAAAGGCACGCGAAAATCAACCTTCGGCCCTCGTTGGTAAATGAAACAAACTTCCAACTACTGCCAAAGAGTGTGCCGAGTTCTTTCACTCGACTCAACCCCCTCATAGTTTCTTCGCGAACCAACGCAATTCATTACCTTGCAATCGCTGGTTCGCACAACGAATCACGACTTATGACTCCCCGCTGCAGCTCCGACAACCGATATCGCGTCAACATTGACATCAAAATCGGATCTCCTAAACTTAATGTATTGTTATCTCTCGTTGTTCTTGGACTACGCATTTGCAAATTTAGTGGGAGTTTTGATTATGGGAAACTCGATTCGAAATCGGACCGGATTCACGTTGGTGGAGTTGTTGGTGGTAATCGCAATTATTGGCGTGCTGGTAGGGTTACTGTTACCAGCCGTTCAATCGGCGCGCGAAGCGGCGCGGCGAATGCAGTGCAGCAACAATCTGAAGCAGATAGGATTGGCGATTCATAACTATGAAAATGCGAACAAGAGAATTCCACCTGGCGCGGTTTGGAATGGTGGAACTGTAGATATTACCGTCGGTAGGTTTGTCGGGCCGATTAACGAACGTGGATCTTCGTTAGCTTTCATACTACCATACCTTGAACAACAGGCACTGTACGATCAATTCGACTTTGCATTGCCAATTAACCACGCTAGGTTTCCGGCCAACGTATTTGGCGGAATGTTCCTCAAGGGAGCGCGCGTGGCCGCCTACATCTGCCCCTCCGATCTCAATGATCCGATCTCGCCGGGTGTAAATCAGATTCAACCTTCGAATTATACCTTTAACATGGGGCCATCGTCCGCGCTGTCGAATAACGGCAATTGTTCGTGTCCTTTGTACTCGACGTTTCAGAGATTCAATATTGCGAACACTCCACAAACAACTCCCGCGGGACCATTTACTCGACAGGGTTGGGCGTACACGGGCAAGTTCGGAGATGTCAGCGATGGCTTATCGAACACAATATTCTTCGGCGAAATACGCGCCGACTCGTCCAACCATGCTCGTCAAGGATGGTGCCATTCGAACAAATGGGGAATTTTCACGCAGATTCCGATTAACTTTGATTCGTCCGAGCCCGATGTTCCTACCGCGCTGGCCAAAGGGAAGACCGCCTGCAACGCGCGTTGCACTTGGAACACCGAGGTTGGCTTCAAATCTCGTCACACTGGCGGAGCACAAGTCGTCATGGGAGACGGCTCGGTTCATTTTCTCTCGCAGACCATTGACATGGTGATGTACCAGAACTTGGGTGGCAAATCCGACGGTCAAACCGCATCGGTCACTCAGTAGGCTCGCAATTCGCGCGATGGTAAATAACATCTCGGCAACTCATTCCGCTTTGGTGGCGAGATGCGAAACGTTAATCGCTAGATTTCCACGTCGGGTTACCAATAAGGAATTGAATCAATGTTCGCAAGAACAAGTGTGTGGTTGGTTATTGGAATTGCAGGTATCCAGTTGCTGAACGGCTGTGGCGGTGGCGCCGATGGTCGAGTTGAAGTTTCAGGTACGGTCGAAGCAGACGGCAAACCACTCGCTGGTGCCAACGTCGCTTTCATTGGCGGTGGTGGTGGAGCGCTGGCAACAGCCTCGACAGACAAGGATGGCAAGTTCCGAATTCGAGTTGCTACCGGTGAAAATAAAGTGTCGATCAGCAAGGTTGACGAAAGAGCTCAGGCCGCCATGAAACCGCAAAGCGAAGCTGACTCACTGATGGGGACCGAAGCACAGGCCAAAGCCTCGATGGCCAGCGCTCCCAAAGCAGTTATTGCGGAACGCTACGCCGATCCAGAAACATCGGGACTGAAGTTTGATATCCAAAGTGGCATGGCTCCAATTTCAATCAGCATCTCTTCGAAGTAATGGAAATCGCGAATCGTACTGAAGAGCGCCGATTAGAAGCAATACCGTTCAACGAACGTGGGATAAGCTTCCAGCGCTTCCAGCTTGTCAACCTGTAGCGGAGTTTCGCCATTGCTTGCACAAGATATTGACAAGCTGGAAGCTTATCCCACGTTCGTTGAACGGTATTGCGATTAGAAGTCAAAAGCCATGCGAGTTCCAAAACCGTGAATCCAACCGCTGCCCGCTGGAAATGAGAGGGTGTCGCTAACGTCACGGTGAGTGGCATGATAGTTGAATTGCAGTTTCATGTTAGGGTTCCAGAACCAATTCAAACCAGTGGTCAGGTTGTGGAGAATGCCACCGTTGAGCCCATCGTCATTCAAGTCTAAGAAGTTATAGCGAGCTCCCATCTGCCAAGCGCCTCGACCGTAGTGGCTGCCGCAATGTCGTTGGCGAACGATTGAAAACGTTTCTTGCGGCAACACACGATCGAATACACCTGTGTGGCGATTGTAGTGCTCGTGATCGCCCGGAGTGAGAAAGCGAAATAACTGAATATAGCCGCCGTGGTAAATGGCAGTGGCTCCAGTTGGAGCAGCCGAATTGGCTCGCGCGTCTTGCAAACCATTTACCAGGTATTCGCCCTGCAACGTCCATGGTCCAAAGACTCCCGCAATTTCGGCGTTGATCGTCTGGGAATCGTCGCCGAACAAAGTGATGCCCGCCGGGACCGGCCAATCTTGAGCTAGTCCCGCTCGAATGGCATCGCGAGTCCGAAAGACCTGAAACCGCGAGGCAATACCCTGATTCCCGGTCGCAGTGGCTTGCCTTGCTGAGAGGCCCAAGTGCAACAGGTTCGCTCCTTCGTTTTCGTACCACAGTAATCGTGTCAGCCTCGCAATAACGGAATAGTCGCTGTCACCGACGCTGTATCCGAACACGTTGTTTACGGGCTTAAAGATGCCTCCCGATATCACCCCATCTTCATTGTTGCCATAGTTGCGAAAGAACTGCAAACCTGGCGAAAAGCCGTTAAACGTACCTCCATAGAAAGTATCCTGATTGAACGACCTTTCCATCAGCGGTTGAAAGCGACTGCTCACAATATGCTCGAAACCGATTTGTTCTTTTTGGTTGCCCAGCCTCACGATGCCGAATATTGGCAGCTCTTTGGTTTGAACCCACAGATCCGTTGGTGCTGTCATGGCGATTTCTGAGAACCCAGGTGCGGTGCTACTGGTAGGCTGATTGCGCACTAGCACTGCATTAACGAAATCGAATTCGGCGGCCCAATCCATCGTTTGATAGAGCGTACCGTCCATTCGAAAGCGGGCTCGACGAAAATCAAAGCCATCATGGTATGGAAAGCTGATGTTGTCTTGCACGTTTTGTGGAACACTGTACCAACTGGAGTCAAATTGGAATCTGCCGCCTATGTGAACGCGAAAATCCTTGTTCTTGGATGTCAGTTCCAGTCCATGATTCCATTTTGCGTCCATATTCAGTTCGCTGCCCGATGACGCTGGTGTGCTGTCTGTCTGCAATTCGGCAGCAACTGATTTCTTCTCATCGAGCTCGTTCAGATACTCGTCGACTAATCTGCGAATCTGTTCTTGATCAACGATTGTTGCGGACGATGGGCTCGCATCAGGGCGGTCGGTTGCGACGTCTGAGGATGCGCGGTCCTGCGCCGCGGCCGGCGGTTGGACGTTGGATCTCGAGGAATCGCCATCGGATGCCGACGAAGCACTATGAAACGCGACCGGCGTTGCAAAATGCACAGACGGCTCTTGCGCCATTGAAACTCGCAATAGGATTAGCGCGCATCCTCCGACGATTGCCCAGAGTCTCAGCCAACGACAAAATGAATTGCGTATGTTTAGCATGCATTCAACTATGAAGATTGTCGATTTTTAGCAACTTGCTCTCAATTTCTGATCAATGGATGCAGTTCGAGTAATTGGATCGGCCTGAAGATTCCCTAGAATCGTTTCTTCCGTAACCGAGTTCGAGAATCTCGCACACGGCGCGCTCAACGTATCTGATAGGCAATCTTTAACGGAATCGAGCGTTATGCTATCGTTGCAAGCAAGCTTGGAATTGCAGCAATGTTGCCACTCGCTGGATGGATACAGATTGTATAGCTAGCGGTCGAAACGTATGAATTAGCAGCAAAAAAATGCTGACTGCGAACTCCCTATACCAGCCCGGGAAATAAACCATCGAAACCAGTGAGTGACCAAAGCGTGGAAGCACTCGAGTACGAAACTCTGTCGGCAGTAGAACAATCGCACTGGTGGTTTCAGGCGTTTCGCGATCTCTTGCGACAATGTTTCAACCAGCCTCGCTTCCGTTTACCAATTGGTGCATCGGTGTTGGATGCAGGTTGTGGAACAGGCGCGAACCTGAGCTTTCTTAGGTCAATGCTAGAGCCAGAGTACCTAGGTGGCTTTGATATCACTCCTCAAGCTGTTCAGTGGGCGGCGCAAAAATGCCCGTCTGCGGACGTGTATCTCAGCGATATTTGCAATCCAATGTTACATCGAGGTCAGTATGACTTGATCCTTTCATGCGATGTAATCTACATTCCTGGCATCGCCGCATCGATCGATGGATTGAAACGCATGACGCAACATCTCGCGCCGGGTGGTCTGTTCGTGCTGAATGTACCAGCCTATCAATGGCTGTACAGCGATCATGATCGAGCCGTGCATACCCGCGAGCGCTTTCATCGCCAGCAGATCGTGGCTTTGCTGGTCGAGCTAGGGCTCGACTGCGAGTTAGTCACGTATCGATTGTGCGGATTATTTCCACTGCTGGTTGCGCGGCGGCTGCCGTCGATCTTACGAATCGCCAAGAAGTCCAGCACCACTTCAGAATTGGATTTACCACATCCGCTGCTCAACAGTTTGTACCTGCAAGTGATGCGGTTAGAAAATTCCACGATCGCCAAAAACTTGCGATTTCCCTTCGGCAGTTCCATCTTTGCGGTAGGCCGCAAAGTACTCTAAATCCCAGTTATAACGAACCAAGTCCTGGAAATTCTGCTTCTTGCGATAGATTGGGTCTTGTCTGGCTGAATTACCAATTATTCTGGTGTTTGTCCCCCATGCCGCTTCATGGTTGACCCCCAGTTCGAAATTCGCGATTTTCCAGTAGGTAAGGTTCTGAGAGATCAACATGCACAAGTTTTTACACTTAATCGTGGCCTTAGCGGTTGTATCCGGTGCTTCAAACTTGGGCTTCCTTTGTGCGCAAGAGGAAGCCATCGCGGAAGCGAAACCAGCCACAGCCTTGGACAACGCTGCCCAGGCACCAACGAAGTTGCGTCCGCTAACGATCAGCGTTCAGTTAACTGGCGAAACCAAGATCGTGGGAACTTTGACCGATTCCACTCAAATTCAAATTAAGACCGCATTTGGCGAAGCCACGATTCCGCTCAGCGAAGTCGCTGGCGTGCGACTAGCCACTGGCGAGGAAACCAGTACTTCGATCGTCATGCTGAACGGCGATTCCATCACAGGCGCTACTGACCTCAAGGTTGTGACAGTGGAAACTGAATGGGGAACTGCCAAGATCAATGGCTCGAGCATCATGCACATGCTGTTTGTTCCTGGTTTGCAATGGCAGCAGGTCGCGGGAATCGGTGGCAAACGCTGGAATCTAACCGAAGCACGCCAGGAAGTATCACAAGCGTCAGCCACTGGAAACGTACAATCTCCGATTCGCAACCAGCCGTTGCAAGTGCCCGGCTCGATCAATAATCCTCAGTTCCTGCCGAATCCCAACAGCTTCCCACGCTAGGGAAGTGAGCAGAGCAATTAGAGAGTAGAGCAATTGTCCCCAATTGCTCAAATACTGCGATCTGGCAGATTGCACGATCGCAATCAGTACAGTTAGGACCGGCGCAGAAATAATTGTCCGAATTGTCGCCTTTCGCTCCGCGAAAGGACGCACTTTCGCGGAGCGAAAGGCGACACTTATTTCTGCGCCGATCCTTAGCAAACGATTGAGGACAATCGTTCTACTCTCACAGTTTGAGACGTGGGGCGGAATCGCCTTGCAGTTGCAGCCATGTGTTTAGAGCTCGTGCAAGATCTTGCTTTCGCCGGACGTGTGCAGAGTCTTGGCTCAAGTCATTCAGCTCCCAAGGATCGCTCGGCGTGTGAAATAACTGAGTACGTGCGACCTTGGGATACCAGATCAGTTTCCAGCCGTCTTCACTGCGGATCATACGCTGCGTATCGGTGAAGTAACCGTAGACAAATGGATGCACCTGGGAAGCGTGGCCATTGATCAGCCGTTGCAAGCTCTTGCCTTGTACGGAATGTGGAATCGGTACACCGGCTAGTTCGCAGCAAGTAGGATAGAGGTCCCTCAAAGCACAATTCGTGTTAAGTCGTCGGTTGGTGGGGATGCCTTTGCCGGCGATGATCAACGGCGGATTGGCGGTGTGTTCATATTGGTTTTGTTTGCCCATCAACCCGTGGCTGCCCAACGACAGCCCTTGGTCACTAGTGAATATGATCAACCATTGCCCGCCATTGCGGTCGATCGTTTCCAAGATCATGCCAACTTGTTTATCCAAATTGGCCACCAGCCCATAGTAGATGGCTCGTTCTGCTTGGACGGCTGCGCGCGATCGCGGAGCGGGCACGACGATCTCATCGCGACCGACGATATTGCCGTGATCAAATGGATGGCTGTCTCGGAAATTTTCAGGCAATGTGATCGACTGCGCTGAATAGCTGTTCTCCATGCCGGAAGGCCAAAACAGTGGGTCGTGGGGAGCGGTAAAATTGACGTGCAGGAACAGCGGTCGGTTGCTACGATGGTTGATCGCTGCGACGGCACCCTGTGTGATGATTGCGTCCGTAGTTGGCGTCAAACCAATTCCGTGTTCGAGCAGTGGCTTGTCGTCTGCACCTTTGAATGTCCAACCCGTGTAACCCGTGACGGCAAGTCCAGTGGGTGTCCGCGGAAAGCTCAACGGTTTGCCTGCCGAGCCGCCACCGCTGTACAGTGCCGAGGTGGCTGAGTAACCGCGCGAATTGGGTGTACCTTGGACGTGCCACTTGCCGGAGTAAACTGTGTGCCAACCAGCTTGTCGCATGCACGCAGGCCAAGTTGTCCAAGTCGGATCGAAGGCTATCGTTTTTCCGGAACTCGCCTCTGCTACAAGAGATCGCCCGGTAACTATCTCGGTGCGACTGACATGGCAGATAGGGTATCCGCACGAGGCACGCGTAAACAGACAACCGCGCGCGGCAAGTTTCTCCAAGTTTGGCGTGGCGACGGGCCCGCCGTAAACCGACATCACGTCCGCTCGCAAGTCGTCTGCGACCAGCAGCACTACGTTGACTCGCTCGGCAGACGCCTCACCCGATTGTGCAATGCCGGACACAGTGTGCATCGCAACGGTAGCGAGCAGAATCAACTTAATTGCAAAACGCAACGAAATTATTTCGCAATACGTCGAGTGGTTCATCATTAGGGAATAATTCCAACGATTCATGGTTCTTGCAAAATGCTGTGCATGGAGAGATTCAGCGTTTCAGACTTTGCGACTGCTTCGTCTAAAGGCAAGCCAGCTTTCATCGGGCGCAAGTGTCCAGTTTTGGTCAGCCAGGCGTCGGTTAGGATTCGCTGGCGCTGGTGAATTAATTTGAATAACCGACCACGCTTGGATTTCTCGTCGTTATATCCTGGTTGAATTGCCGAGAGAGTTGCAGAAGAAATTTCCAAGCCATTCAGCAGCGCGATAGCCATGACGAAGTGACCGTCGAGGTTTGGATGGACGCCATCAGGTGAAAAGGTAAACTCGGGCTGAGATTTGCGATGATCAATCAGCGATTCCTGTACGCGCGTGTGGAGGTCGATGACTTGCCAACCATCAGCTCGTTTTGAGACAAGCCATCGGGAGTATTCCGTCAAGACTTCGTCATAATTCTGGTACGGATTGCCAGCGGTTACTTTGTCTGCCGGGGCAACTCGCGCGCGTATGGGGACGGGATCGAAAACGGCGGGAGTGACATGGATAATCTGCGCAGGAACTTTGGCGACTTTATCGCGGAGCAATTGAATACCGTCGCGATAAGCGGTAAAGCGAGTTTCGGCCAGGGGTAAGTAAATGCCATCGTTCATTCCGTAACACGCCACGACTAGATCGGGCTTGAGCTGTGCGAGCACTCGATCCAAGCGTTCGTGCAAAGAGGGGCGCGGAAATTGGCCGCCGGCGTGTCCATCTTCCGAAAGTCCAGAGACTGTTTCGCTGGGCAAACCGATATCGATTATTTCGAATTGTCGCTTTGGATCTCGTAGACGAAGCTCCGTTTCAACAATCGCTATGTATTTTCCATCGTAGGTAATCGAGTCGCCCAAGAAAACGATGCGTTTGGCTTGTTCTATCGGCGACTGAGCCAAAAGCGTCGTATGCGCGGCGACGGCCAGGAACAGGATCAGGCCAAAACGCGAAATGCTTTTCATGAGTTAACTCTTGCTCACAGTACTGGTGTTGCGATGAAGCTCAAAATCGCCAATGGCTCGTAATTATTGCTGCAAGTTGATTTGGGTTACCAGCCATCGACGCACAAATTTCAGTTATATTATTTGGCGAGTTTTCGCGACAGATGCTTCGTGATCGTGACGGGAGTGCACAAGATGATAGTCGGTAGATTCAAGTTGCTGTTCGTTTTACCTGCGCTAGTCACGATCTTGGCTGGCGTTTTACCAGCCAACGAGATTTGGAATCAAACTCAGGGTAACGCCCTTCGATCAGGCAACATGCCGACAGCAGAAGTGCCCTCTGATTTGGGATTGCTTGGGGCGGTCGCGCTCAGTGATGGCGCTTACACATCGCCAGCCATTGCGGACGGCGTGGTCTACATGATCGATGGATCGGGAGTCGTGTTCGCGATCGATGCGAACACTCTACAAGTGAAATGGAAGTATGCGACTCGCGGAGGACCTGGAAACTGCAATAACGTCTCTTCTCCGGCAATCGTGGGCAAATACTTGCATGTCGGAACGATGGCCGGTTATTACTATGTGCTGGATCGAGCTAGCGGAACTGTGGTCAAAGAGATCGATTGCAAAGAAGCCATCTTTTCGAGTCCTGCGGTGGGCAACGATCGCGCTTATTTCGCCACGCTTGGCGCTCAAGTGTATGCGGTTTCTGCTGAAGGAAACATTCATTGGACATGGGACTTCGTCAAAGAAGTTGTCAAGTTCGACGGCAATCGTTGGAGCGGCGAAGATTGGCTGCGCATTCGTAAAGAACGTGTAACATGGCGCGATCATTTCGTCTGTTCGCGCGACATCTGTTTAGTTGGCAAGACGGTGGTCATGCCTGCCGGCGGCCGCACCGTTTTTATCGAGGACGCCGGGAACCAACCGAAACTGAAGCTGGTCGGTGAAATCCCAGCCTTTGCTGGTCAGGAATTTCCGGCTACGTTTGGACAAAGCGCTGATGAACAGGGAAACGTCTATGTCCAGTGGCATCGACGCGATAACGCTGGCCGAGTGGAAATTCTGCGCGAAGAAAACGGGCAACTAAGAGCGGACTTTGTGAAGGGTACGCAAACTGCCATCGAATTGCCAGGACTACTGAGCTTTTCCAGCGTCAGCGTGCGAGACGCGGCCGTCTATCGAGTTAAACCAGAAGCTGGGCTGGGACTGTGCCGCTTTCTGCCAGGCCAAGAATCTCCCGAAGTACTTTCCGCAGCACCTGCAATTTCTCCGCCGATCATTGCGGCGAAACATGTGCTGTACGGAGGCTTGGATGGCAAGCTGTACGTGGTGAGCCTCGATGGTAAAGAATCGCGGTCTTTCGCGACTGGTTTTGGCGCGCCGATATCGGCTCCGATTGCACTGGCTAACAAACGAGTTTTTGTTCCGTGCGAGGACGGATATCTGTACGTCTATGGTGAGAAAGGGAACGCCCCGAATCCTAAGCGAGAATTGAGTGTACGTTCGATTCGCAGTCCACTGACCGGGCCGCTGGCGGACGCCAAATACGATTGGTACACCAACTACGGAGACTTCGGTTGCACTAACGCGAATATCCAGCAACTCAATCCACCGCTGCGCATGCGCTGGGCGCGACGACTGGAGGGCACGGTAAAGCACTTGCCGGTTTGTGGTGGCGGACGCATGTATACTCACACCGCTGAAGGCCAAGTAATCGCGGTTGAGCAGGATACTGGTCGCTTACTTTGGCGTAGGCATTGGCCAGACGTTTACCTGTCATTTACGTCGCCACTCTATATCGATGGCAAACTGTTGATTCCGCAAGCTGGCCTGAAACGGTCGGTGGTTCGCTGTTTGGATGCGGCCAACGGTGCAATGCTGTGGGAAACTCCGTTCACGGGATCACCGAGTTGGAGTCGACAATTCCCGCCAGTCGTTCATGGAAACATCGCAATCTACGCCTCAGGATCGGGCGAGTACACGTACCAAGGAACCGAAAAGCCGTTTACGTTTAAAGGTACTCCTCAACCTGCGGACGGTGGTCGCGAAGTGATGAGCTGGATTTATTCGAACGATAACCCCTACTATCCCAAAGACAATCGGCCCCTGCTGTGGGCGTGGGACATAAACACTGGCAAGTTGTTGTGGCAAAAAGATTTTTCAGAATTTGGTCGCGGCGGCAACGATTGTGGGCTATGTCTGCTGGACGGCAAATTATTCTATTCGACGTTTTTTGGCTATTCTGCCAGTCAACGTGCGCGCCGGGGACTGCCACCCGAGAATAATGGCCTCACTGCCTGCCTCGAACCCAACACAGGAAACGTTGTCTGGCACACCAACAAGTATTATGTCACCGCCAAGTGCACGTTGTCGGCTCGCGATGGCCGATTGTATATCGGTGGCAATAACCAAGCCGTCGAGTCGACCAAAGATCGATTCGTGTGGTGCTTGGATGCGAAAGATGGTTCGCTGATTTGGCAATCCGATGCTATAACATCCGCGCTGAATGTCGTTACTGTCGGCAAACAGTTTATCTTCTCCAACGCATTGCGCGGACGTGGCAACGTATTTGACAGAACCAGCGGTAATGTTGTCGGAGGAGTGGATCACAACTATGCTTGCTGTCGGTTCACGATGTCCGAGCCATTTATTCTGGGCGCGAATATGGACATGATCGACCTATCGCAGGACAGCAAGCTGGTTTCGACGGGACCCGCCATCGATTCTCGCGAATGCCTGGGGGCAGTCGTCTCCAATGGACGGATTTTCTACATTTCTCAAGCGAGTGGTTTTGTGGTTTCGCAGACTTATGGCGAAGCATCCAAACAACTGCCAGCGGTTTGGGAACGACCGTAAAATTGGTTCCTTGTCCACGACTGATCGGCGATTCACTGAATTGTCCTAGCGCAATCGGTGGTGCTGTAGGATTCGCGCGTTCAAAATCAACTTTCGCTGATCACTGCCGTCGTTTCGGCGGTGTGTCTGGCGCTATTAATTCCCAGCCAACAACGTTTGACCAATTGGACTAAGTCGCTATTGCAAGATTAGTCATCGCAACATTTCCTGGTTCGAAAATCGATCGCGCCACCTTTCCCATCGCTGACGCATCGGGTTACGATGATACAAACTTGGCCATGACAGATTCTGCTTCCCTGAGTCGTTTCACTACAAAGCGCTAGTGGCAGTGAGAGAACCATGCAAACAAAGGTCGATAACCGACCCATGTCTGAAGAAACTTTACTGATTCAACGTTGTCTTGATCAATTGAACGCCGGCGATTCATCGGTGCGCGGTGAATTATTGCAAGTTGCTTGTCATCGACTGCATCGACTGACAGCGAAAATGAAACGCAGTTTCGAACGAGTTGGTCGCTGGGAACAAACCGAGGATGTGCTACAGAACGCTTCATTGCGACTGTATCAATCGATGAAGGACGTACATATCGCGGATGTACGCCATTTTTTTCGGCTGGCGGCAATGCAAATCCGTCGCGAGTTGATCGACCTCAGCCGGCACTATCATGGACCGCAAGGCATCGGTGCGAACCACGCGTCGCATCCGGCTGGCGGCTGCGCATCGGATAGCCAGGGGCAGGAGGTCGCCAGATTCGAGCCCGCCGCCGAATCGCTGGATGAATTTCAGATGCAACAGTGGGGTGACTTTCATCGTTGCGTTAGCGAGTTACCCGATAAAGAACGGGAAGTGTTCGAGCTGCTTTGGTATCATGAGATGAATCAAGAGGAGGCTGCAGAACTGTTGAAGATCTCCACGCGTACCATCAAGCGGATTTGGCGTTCGGCGCGGTTGATCTTGCACGGACGCCTCAGTGAACAGACGCGAACTAGTTTTTAGAATGTCGTAGTGTCATGCAGGATGACCATCCGCGGCCCAATGTGCTCAGCCCCGCTGATCGTGAAGTCATGGAAGATTTGCTTGACCAGTGGGAATCGGCCTGCGAGGCCGGTCACACGGTAACGCTGGCAAATCTATGCGCCGACCATCCTCACTTGGAACCGGCAGTACGACAACGCGTCGACGCGCTGCAAGCCATGGATCGTCGATTGGGTGACGAAGCGCCCGCGCCGCCCGCATGTGAAACGCTGCGCTTGACGACCGAAATTGAGAGCTTGCAATTCGTCGCCAAAGGCGGCTTGGGATCAGTCTACGTTGGCCAGGACAGCCGGGTACATCGACGCGTGGCCATCAAATTCATGCACGATCACTTGGCAGCCAATGTTCTGTATCGCCAGCGATTCGCGCTGGAATCCGAAGTAACTGGACGCCTCGAGCATCCCGGCGTTATCCCACTATATGGAATTGGCCAGACCAATTCAGGAGCTCCATTCTATGCTATGCGGTTTATCGACGGCGTTTCGATGGACAAAGCGATCCATGGATATTTTCATCCCAGTCTGAATGCAGACGTCGATCCGGCACAAATCGAACAGCAGCGAGCTCTGGAATTTCGCAGAATATTGACGAGCTTCGTTTCTGTATGCAAGACGATCGCTTACGCTCATAATCGCGGCATCGTCCACCGCGATATCAAGCCCGCCAATATCATGCTCGGCCGCTACGGCGAAACCATCGTCGTCGATTGGGGGCTGGCGTCCACCGTACAACGCGACGCACGATTCAAACAGAGTGGCGAGAAGACATTGTTGCCATCCAGTAATGACACCAGCGGCTCGTCGGGGCACGGTGGCGGAACACCGGCGTACATGAGCCCCGAGCAAGCCTCGGAGTTGGCACCGACGCCGGCCAGCGACATTTACAGTCTCGGAGCCACGCTGTTCAAAGTCATATGCGGTAAGCCACCGGTCGAAGGTGTATCGCTCGAGGACGTGAAACAGAAGATAATCCAGGGCCGACTAGTGGATGCGATTAAAATTCAGCCTTCGGCCGATCGATCGTTAGTGGCAATCTGTCGCAAAGCCATGGCGCTTCAACCGTCCCAGCGCTATGAAACAGCGCTCGATTTAGCTGACGACGTCGAACGTTTTCTCGCCGACGAACCAGTATCCGCGTTTCATGAACCGGTCACTGCCAAACTTGCGAGATTGGCGCGGCATCATCGATTGGCCGCCCAAGCGGCGCTGCTGGGGCTGCTGAGTTGCTTGATTATTGCAGGCGTAGCCACGGTCTGGCTGAGCGCCTACGCCTCGCGCGAGCGAACTGCACGGCATGATGCACAGGAACTTCAGCAAGTTGCCGAGAGTACGCGACGCGACAACTTGGGCATGTCCGCAAGATTTCTTGCCAAATCAATTGCCCAAGAAATTGATCTTCGCTGGCGAGTTCTCGAAACCGAAGCGAGCTCGTCGGTGCTGCGCAATCTGGTCGCTGAGTACAATCGGGAACATCAACCCGGTTCAAAGCCGACCGCCGAATCGCTGAACCAAGCGCAACAGTGGCTCGATAAGCGTTTCATCGCGCACAGTTCTGCCGTCAAAACGGCCTCATGGTTCGTCAACAGCTTGGATGGAACACAACTGGCGCGCTCGCCGGCTGGCGAAAGTATCGGTAAGAACTTCGCACACCGCGACTATTTTAGCGGGTTGGGCAAGGACTTCGAACCATTGCGAGAAGCAGCCGCAGCCCCAATTCCGCTTGAGAATCGCATTGTGTATATGTCAGCCGCATTTGAAAGCACCAACACGCGAACGTTGATGGTCGCTTTTTCAGTACCTATTTGGAACGACGGACCTGAGAATTACCAGCGCCAGCGCATCGGCATCTTGTGCATGACTGTTGAGTTAGGAGATTTTGCATTAGGGCAGAATTCGTGGTTAGTCGACACCCGCGAGACATCGTTTGACCAGCAGACGGGCTTGGTCTTGCATCATCCACGCATCAAACAACTCGACAAGTCGCATGCGCTACCTAGCGTCTCGCGCGCGTTTCTCGACTCAGCCAAGCAGCTACGCGAGTCAGCGACGCAATCCAGCTCCATCGCCAATGGTCAGACGGTGTCTAGCGTTTCGCCGGTCTTGGATCCTGTCGATCAAGTTACTAAATTGGTTGCCTTTGCTCCCATCGTCATCATGGGACGCCCCGCCAACATCGCGGACTCAGGCTGGATCGTTGTCGTGACCGAAGCAAGTCGTTAGCCGAGCGGCAGATGAAAGCGTACCAATTGTTACCCGAAGCGTGAGCGAGGAATCAACGTGAATCACTTCGCTCACACTTCGGGTTACGGTAGACTCTCCTCTGCCCCTCGCCTTAGTAGCCGAAGCCATTGGCACCCTTTCATAGCCGCAACAATCACTGTAGGCTTGTCAAACCACTGATAAGTTTTTTTCCAAGTGAGTTAGTATCGCTCGAGAAATAAGTGTCAGGTACCTTTTGCGAGAAACTCGTCCTTCGGGTGCTGCGCACAAAAGGTACCTGACACTTATTTCTCGGCTATTCCTTAATGGAACCATCGCATGATTTCTCCGGTAAACGCGATAGCGACTCTAGAAGCGATGGGGATCTCCCACGTGGTGTGGATTCCCGATTCGCTGTTTGGCCAGTGGGAAGGCCATTTGCAGAATAGCTCATTGCGATTGATTCGTGTCTGCAGGGAGGGCGAGGCATGGCCATTGGCAGCGGGATTGTGGGCCGGTGGCGCTCAACCGCTGGTCATCATGCAAACGACGGGTCTGTTCGAGTCCGGGGACGCGTTGCGCAATGTTGGGTTCGATCTCAAGTGTCCACTATATGCTTGGATTGGTGTCAGGAATTGGCTCAATCCTAATTCGCCTGATTCGGCACGTCGATTCGCCGTGCCACAAGTCGACGCCTGGCAACTTGACCATGTATGGGTCGAAAACGATGGCGATTTTGGTCGAGTAAAGGAACACTACGCCGATTGTCGAACTGCCGCGCGACTTGGAATTGCTCTGATTGCAGAAGGAGCGGGCTGACATGTCGCGAAGAATTGACGAACTGGACGAAAGTTCACAAGCGCGGTTGCCGTGCGAAGACGTACTACGAATTCTGGCGGAATATCGACGCGATGATGAGATCGTGGTTACCAACCAAATGTCGGCGCGAGTATGGCCCGCTTTTTCTGAGCACGAACTCGATTTCAATTATTTGTCTTCAACCATGGGAGGCGCGATTCCATTAGCGTTAGGACTAGCTCTGGCCAAACCTGAGCTGCAGGTAATCGTGCTGTCGGGCGACGGTTCGCTACTGATGAATCTGGGGTGTTTGGCAACGGTGGTTGCATCCAACATTGAGAACTTGACGGTGGTCCTACTCGACAACGGACTGTACGAAGTCACCGGTGGCCAGCAAACCGCCGGCTCACTGGCCAAAGTGGACTTTGCTGCGATCGCCCGGGGATGTGGTATCGAAAACTCTATAGCCGTTCAAAATGCTGAACATTGGCGCGAGCTAATATCCAAGCGACGCACCAAGTGTGCTATTCAGTTCTACGCAATCAAAGTTGACCGAATTTCTCCAGCGACTCCGCGTAATTCTACGACCAAAGTTGATGAAAAAATCAAAGCGCTGCGTGAGCGGCTAACTCAAAAATCTGTTGCCCACCGGCAACAATCGTGCTGAAAAAAACACTTCAGATCGCTTTGCGTTGATATTCTGCATCATGGAAGTTGTGCAAAGCGAACAAAATCTGTGTAGCGCCCTTTTCCGCATTGGGTACGTTTGGGGAGCATTCGAATTTGCCCGCATTTTGCCAGGTTTGTCCGACTCCCAGTCATTTCATAACCTAGGTTTGAATTAAGGACCGAAGTCTCGGCGCAATCGCCAAATGAACTTTGGCGCCGATCGGCCACGAGTAGTTTTCCAAGATCAGCTCCTTCAAGAGAAGGCCCAACTCGAAATGACTTGCTCAATGACCAATTCATTTTCGCGATCTGCTGCGAAGCGCAGGTGCCAGACCCGAAATCGGAGTGGAACTGCGGCTGTGGAGACAGCCGTGACATTGCCGCTGCTCGCGGTATTAGTGTTTGGTTCTATCGAATCAGCGAACGCAATTTTTACTCGGCAGTCCCTAGAGGTTGCCGGCTACGAAGTGGCTCGCGAAGTTACGAGGCCAGGCGCTACGCCAACGCTGGCTGCCACGCGCGCTCAAGAGGTTCTGTCGGCTAGAGGAATCAACAACTACGAACTGCAAATTACGCCGACAATTACTGCAGCTACCGCCAGAGGCACCGAAGTTAGCGTACTGGTGAGGACCAATGCAACTGGCATTGGAATCGGTCCGTTACGATTCTTTAAAGACAAGACACTCGAAGCGCAGACCTTTATGGTGCGATTGTAATCGCCTCACAGTCACACTGCGGAGTACTCATCAGAATACAGTTCAATCAAGGAGAACGCCCAGGTCATTTCAAAATTCTCATCTGGCACGAATCTACTCGACTAGCATCCAGGACCTACACCATGTTTTTTCATCAACGTACTATCTGTTCTAGCACCAAGACCAGCCCGCGGCGCGGAGCGGCACACATTCTGATTGCCGCCATGTTGTTTACGTTTGTTGTAACTGCGGCGCTGACGGTTGATTACTCGTATATGCAATTGATTCGAACTCAGCTTCAGTCCTCCACGGACGCTGCCGCCAAAGCGGGTGCAGAAGCCCTTTCCCGAACTGAGGATGCTACCGCAGCTCGAAATGCCGCAGTCTACTACGCTGCGAAGAACAAAGTGGCCGGAAAACCATTTACGATCCAGCCAGCAGATGTAATTATCGGGCGCGTCACTTCGGGTTCGAATGGCAAGTGGCAATTTTCGGAGAATGGAATGCCTGCCAATGCCGTGCGTATTGACGGTAAAGTGGCCGACACGGCTGCGCACAAGGCGATCCCTTTGTTTTTCGCACCAGCCCTAGGACATTCCAAGTTCTCAACTAAAGCCCAATCCACCGCGGGACAACAAGAGGTCGAAGTTTGTTTGTGTCTGGATCGATCGGGGTCCATGCTATTCGATATGTCTGGCACGGACTGGGTCTATCCATCTGGCAATCCAAGGCTATCGACCTTTACTGCGTGGGGTACTTTGTGGCAAAATCATTTGTCACCACCTCACCCTACCCACAGTCGCTGGGCCGTTTTGCGCGATTCTGTGGACTTGTTCCTGACCGAAGCTGCCAACTTTTCGACTCCTCCGCGCGCGGCCTTGGTGACTTGGGGCACGAATTACAGCATGCCGATCTCTCCCTATACGTTTTATCCATCCTCTTCGACCGATTACGGCTTGCCGACAGCCTCGACGTCCAGTTCCACAAACTTTTCTGAAGTACGTAACTCGGTCCACGCGAGAAACACAATACCGATGATGGGAGGTACGAATCTGTCGGCAGGTTTGGACCGTGCGGTCGCAGTATTAAAAGGAACAAACAGCAAATCATTGTCCAGTAAAGTCATCATCCTGATGACCGACGGTCAGTGGAACGATGGGCGCCATCCGTCGCTGGCAGCCATGGATGCTCGCGCAGCCGGGATCACGGTTCACACGGTTTCGATGTTAACCGCCTCACAACCGGATCTACAACAAGTCGCCAACATTACTGGCGGAAAATACTACTGGACTACAAACCAAGATCAACTGCGCGCTGCGTTTCGAGACTTAGCAAGGCAATTGCCAGTTGTGCTTACCGATTAACCCAATGGAGCAAAGCGTTTGCCTTAGGGGTCGCGCGTTCCAAAATCAAAATTGGCGGGGAAACATTTTGCGAAAGATATTGTGTAACCCCCGCCAATTTTGAACGCGCGACCCCCATCGCCTCGCCTCGCAAGCCACCTGGACGATCGTCCGTGGATTCAGTGCGTTCCCCAGGAAAAACAGTCGCGCAAATGCAATCACCCTTCAAGATCAGATTCTCAACACTCCAACTGTCGAAAGTAGATTCATGAAATTGCGCAGAAAGGCATTGAATCGGCGCGCAAGAAAAGGAACGGTTACCGTCGAGTTTGCGCTTGTTGCTCCGCTGCTATTTATGCTGTTTCTGGGCTCGATCGAGATCACTCGTTTGAATTTCATTCGGCAAACGGCCAGCAATGCCGCTTATGAAGCAGCGCGCAAAGCAATTGTCCCGGGAGGTACGTCCGCGGATGCAACTGCGGCGGCAACAAACTTACTCAACGCCGTCAAATGCGGAGCTGGCGTGACTGTGACGATCACAGAAACAGCTAGCAATGTAACGGCCTCTGTGAGAATACCAGTCAATCAGAACTCGTGGGGAATCGGCAGGTTCTCTTACGGAATGAACGTCCAGCAATCATGCACTTTGTCCCGCGAGTCGGTCCAGGGGACATAATCGTGAGAACATGCGCATAACGCAGCGCGCTGGGCTCTAAGATTAATTCACTTCTGGGATTGAAACTGGAAAAATCTTGTTTCCAGAAGTCTCTCGACGTAAAATTTCGATGGCCTGTTGGACGAGGTACTGTCGACTTGCAGCCAGGTCATGCTGTTCGCCATGATCGTTGCTCAAATCGTATACTTCCCAAGGGCCGGGCGATTTTGAATTTAGCTGCTGCCGAATCACTTTGAAATCACCGATGCGCACTGCAACTTGTCCGCCGTATTCTGGGAACACCCAGACCATTGGCTTGCCTGAGTGTGATTTGTCGGCGCCGAGTAGTCCGGTCATAGTGGGCCATAGTGTCTCGCCATCACAGTCTGGTGGCTGAGAAAGTCCAGCGGCATCGCACAGCGTCGGTAGCCAATCGGCGAAGTAACCGGGCGTATTATTAACGCTCCCTGGCGCTATATTTCCTGGCCAACGCACAATCATCGGCACGCGAATGCCCCCTTCGTACAAACTCCCTTTATAACCGCGAAGGCCCGCGGTGCTGTTGAAGAATTGCGGATCAGCGCCGCCGATATGGAAATGCGTATTAGGTTGCCCGGGATGTGTGGTGCCATTGTCGCTAGTGAATACAAACAGAGTTTGACGAGTCAGCCCAAGTCGCTCCACAACGGCCATGACCTGCCCTACGTATCCATCCAAATCGGAGATCATCGCTGCGTAGGACGCGCGCGGACGAGCGTTGGGAAGATAGCCACATTGACCACGATAGGCCTCTGTATCCCACTCGCGCGGATATCGATCGACTGATTCTTTGGGCGGATGCATTGCCACATGCGATTCGATAAACGGCAAGTACAAGAAGAATGGACGATCACGGTTGTGTTCCACAAACTTGACCGCTTCGGATATCATCAGCTTGGGAGCGTACGCCTGTCCGAGCCAGTCCTCTTGCCGCACTTCCCCGTCGGGCTGCTGGCTGTGCCCGGGAATCGGTTTGGGATTGATGGCAACTTTGTCTGTGTTTCTCCATAGGTGAGGCGGGTAGTAACTATGCGCCACACCTTGGCAGTTGTATCCATAGAACAGCTCAAATCCTTTGCGATTCGGTTCACCAGTGCTGCCTACCGGTCCGAGGCCCCACTTGCCCATCGCACCGGTGGTATAGCCGGCTCGCTGAAATAACATGGCCACAGTAACCGCTCCTTCGCTGAGCGGATATTGGCCTTCGTCGTATTCGGGCAACAGCGTCTTGGCTTGGCGATTTCCACGAATTTCGGCATGTCCCAAATGCTTGCCGGTCATCAAGACACACCGCGAGGGCGCACATACAGGTGCACCGGAGTAATGGCGAGTGAATCGCATGCCCTCGGCCGCCAGTCGATCGATGTTGGGCGTGAGAATTTTCTGTTGACCGTAACAGCCCGTTTCGCCCCACCCTAGATCGTCAGCAATGATCAAGACGACATTCAGCTTTTGCGACAACTGGCCGCTTGGCCTTGTGGACTGGGGCTGCTCGGCCTGACTTTGGCCGACAATAGCGATGGCTGCAACCGTTGCCACCAACATGATTCGCAAGGAAAACAACATGGGAGTTCCCGATTGGGAGAGTGACGTCCGCCCTCGGCGCCAATCATTCCATTACTTCGACTGCAAACTGCCGACTCCACTAGGCAGTTCATAAATTGCCTTGGCTTCTGCTGCGGTTAGTGCGCGATTGAACACTGCCAAGTCATCGAGATCGCCTGTGTAGTAGATGCCAATCATGAGAGCCACTTTTTCGAGGTCCCAATGAAACTGCATCGGGCGCCGCACTGAACCGCGCGGTGCACCATCGATGTATAAGGTCGCCGCAGCATCCTTGCCAGCGGCGGAATTGATGTCTTCAAAAGTAAATAGGACGTGCGTCCATTTGTTCGACGAGAAAGGAGGATTCTTGACGGTTACCATCGGCCGTTGATCGAGCGGTAATTTTTCCCAAGCAATGTTGGTCGGGTTCCAAAACTTGAAATCCGCAAACACTCCCAAGCGAAAGTCGCGGGGCAAATCTTTGTCGAAGTCTACAAAAAATGCCGCATCGTTCCAGGTCTTGTCGGTGATCTGAATTGGATCGCAATAACCCGGCGCTAAATCACGGTTGGGGTCCAATCTCATCCACACCGAAACCGTCCCCGACCAATCTGCGTTGCGATAATGTACCGCGGTTCCGGGATAATACAACACGCTATCGTGTTTCTTTAAAAATCGTATCGCGTCGCCATATCGACCAGCGGCTGGCGCGATCTGCGCAAAGCCGCCATGGTTGCCGACTCGCACCGATTTTCGCGCTGGCGAATCCGCAGTATGAACCTGTAATCGCCCGCCCGGAACCGTCGCATCTTCACTGCCATCGAAAGCAGCATGAAACACCAGTGCAGTCGACAGCGTCGAAGGGACTTGAGCTTTACAGCAAGTGATCGCCAGTTGCCAACACAAAACACAGCTAACCAAACTCAAGCACATCTGACGCATCACACCCATGGTGTCTCTCCACAATGTTCTCGTTGCGCGCGGTGACTAAGTCGCGTACTCAGTTCTGGTCGCGCCTGCGCAGCGATACGTTGTAGTGAGTCGCGCGCGTACTTTCAAGTACCGAACTGTTTTCGATAAATCGCTTGGATCAGACTCTCGGTGTCCTTGAACTTAGTACCCGATGCGAGCGCTTGGTCAATCAATTGACGCGCATCGGATTCCGTGTGGCCGAGCGCTAGCAGTGCACGATAAGTTTCCTCGACGACACCGTCGGATATTTCTTGGCCGCTAGGTGTTTCGCGCCGAACGAGCAATGCGAACTTAGGCATCTTGCGTCGAAGCTTGGCAATGATGCGCTCCGCAGTTGCTGGCCCAACGCCCGGTAGAGCCGACAGCGCCTTGGCGTCCTGTTGCTCAATCACTACAGCGATATCTTGAACCGGTTGAGTCATCGCTCGCAGAGCCTTCTTTACTCCGACTCCGTCGACGGAACAAAATAGTTCAAAGAACTCACGTTCGACCGTCGTCAAGAATCCGACCAAGCGCGGCATTAGTTTGCCACCCGTGGCAGCATTGCCTTCCAAGTAGTGAATCGTATGCAGCACAACTTCGCGATTTACCTGCGACTGCATATGCCGGCGAGTGTACTCGGCAATTAACACTTCGTATTCCATGGGAGGAATACTGAGGGTCGCAATTTCTTCTTCCAACGAAACAAGTTTGCCTGAGATCTTGGTGATCATCGATCGAAAGTTTCCTGACGTTGTTGAAACGCTACTTCTGGTGGATGCGCTAACCCACGAATCGCTGAGTGATGATGGCGGGCAATTTCAAGTAATGGTAATGGCACAGGGCGATCGCCAATGCATCCGCAATGTCGGCTGGTTCGATGGGCTTTGGCAATCTCAATTGCTGCTGAACCGCCAATTGCATTTGGCTCTTAGGTGCACGACCGTTGCCCGTCAGCATCTTCTTGACTTTGGTTGCAGGGTAAGAGATCACGCACAAGTTGGCTTGTGCCGCAGCAAGGCAGATAACTCCCCGCGCGTGCCCCATCAAAATTGCCGTCGTCGGCCGATCGTAATGCGAATAAAGCTGCTCCACAGCGAAATGCGCTGGCTTGTGTAACGCGATGACTTCCGTGGTCCCTTCGTGCAGTTCTTTTAATCGGTCCTCAATTGGCCTGCCCGGTCGGCAGCGAATTGCTCCCGCATCCACCAACTGCACGCCAGTCTTAGTAATTCGCAAAATACCGTAGCCGGTAGTGCCCAGCGCGGGATCGATCCCCAATATCAATTGCCCATCCATGTTATTGCCCTTCTCTATCCAATTCGGGTCGGTCGCATTCTAAGTCGATCGCATTGCACGATCCATCAAGCCTTTTCCCAAATCGTGCCTTCTTTCAAGTCTTGCAAGGAGATCCCCAGTTTGGTCAGTCCATTGCGAATAGCATCAGCGGTCGCAAAATTCTTAGTCGTTCGCGCGTCGGCTCGCAACTGAATCAACAACTGCATCAGTTGATCGACCAGTTTAACAGAGTCGTCGTTCGCTCCTTTGCGCGGCTGCTTGATAAACAACCCCAGTACCGCTCCCAATTCGCGCAGGACGGACATCGCACTAGCAAATTGGGTCAGATTCTCGTTAGTCCTTTTCTTCGCGTCCTCTAAACCGGATTGATCGACAAACCGATTGATTGCCCGAGCCATATCGAACAAATCCGAGACCGCGCCGCCAGTATTGAAGTCGTCGTACATTTTCTCGAGGTACGAAGTGCGCAGTCGCCCAACTTCGGCCATCAATTCACCCTGGCCATGTTCGCGGATAAAATGATTTCCTGCAGTTCGCGTGGTCGCGTAATGCAGTTCCCGAGACGACTCCCCGGCCTTGCTAGACGAATCATAAAAGGGTTCACCGGAAATGCGTTCAAACCGCTGAATCAATCGATAGAAAGCGGTCAATGCTTGGCCAGCCTCTTCCAAGCCCTCATCGCCAAATACGATGGTCGAACGATAGTGCGAGCGCAGCAAGAAGAAACGCATTCGCTCGCCGGTGTATTGCTCGATTTGCTTGGCCAAGCCACCTGCTCCCTTGCTGCGACTGATCTTGGCCGAAACATCTGCTTGGGGTGCTTCCGTCGCATCACTCTCTGAGTCGCGCTCGCTGCGGCCACCCACCTTCCCAGCGCTGGTCGCCGCTCGCATCAAACCATTATGCATCCAGTAGCGAACCATCGGCACTCCGTGGCAACATCGGCTCTGTGCCAATTCGTTCTCGTGATGCGGAAAAATCAAGTCGAGCCCACCACCGTGGATATCAAACGTTTTTCCAAGAATCCGGCGGCTCATTGCAGAACATTCGATATGCCAGCCTGGTCGACCTTGGCCCCATGGGCTATCCCAGGCCGGTTCACCTGGTTTGGCCGACTTCCAGAGTGCGAAGTCGCTGGACGATCGCTTGCGCGAGGCCGCTTCGCCGCCTTCGCCTTGTTGGCTTTCCGCGGTCCGATTGCTCAACTGACCATAGTCGGTATCGCGAGTCACATCGAAAAAGACATCGCCGCCGCTGGCGTACGCGTAATTGCGCTGGATCAGTTCTTCGATGAAGCGAATGATCTCGTCAATGTTATCCGTCGCGCGAGGCAGGTGATCGATCTGGTTAACGCCCAGCGACTGCAGATTCGCCAGATAATCCATAGTCATCTCGGTCGCCACCTGGGACATCGTGATTCCACGCTTGGTGCTGGACGCGATCAATTTGTCATCGACATCGGTGATGTTGACGACCCAGGTAACTTCAAAGCCGCAGTAAACTAGAAATCGTTTGATCGTGTCGAAGATAACGGGACCGACCATGTGTCCGATGTGAGCTTCTGCGTACACAGTGGGTCCACACAGATACATGCCAACCTTTCCCGGTTGGACAGTTCGAAATGGTTCTTTCTGCCGCGTAAGGGTGTTGTAAATGCGAATATTGCAAGTATCTTTTTCGGTTGCCGAATCGGTGGATGTTATCGTAGCGGTTGCCACAGGAGACTTCCTTTGCTGTGCAGATTGCTCGTCATAAAGCGACCGAACAAAGTAGCAATTAATACTGTACAAGCGACATTTGCTAGCAAATTCAGTAGCTTGTCGCGCCTCAAGATCGGCGATTATACGGAGTTAACGCGACTTGTGCATGGCCAATCCCGCAGCTCACCAGCGTCAAATCGTTTCGGCGGAGGACTGTGAACTACTGAGTCTTTCCTAAGATCGCACAAACAGCTTGAGAACATGCCGGTTGAATTTCTTTGAGCGCTGCGAGCAAGATTTGTCTCGCGGATTGCCAATCAAGATTCACTCGGTGAGCAAAGCGTGTGCGAACGGTAAATACCGGTTGCTCAGGCAAGAAGACTTGATCAACGTGTGGAATGTCCGCGATGTCAGCTTCAACTTCGTATCGATGGCAAGTCGGGTCTTGCTTCAGCCGCGTCATAGCATGCCGGATAAATTCAGCTTTGGAATCAAACCAAAAACGCAGTTCGTGCGGAGCATAGAAGATCGCTTTTGCTGCCCAGTGGCTATGGTTTTTCAAGGATTCCAATGAGGTAGTGCTATCGAACCGAATCGCTTGCAAATGCAACCTCGCCATATTGGTCAGCTCGGCGATTCGCAAAATTTCCATACCCGCTGTCCAGCGAGGATTGATTTCCAGCAGATACAACTGCGCATCAGTAGTTTCAACCAAGTCCATCTGCAACCAACCGCGATAGTTAGTGGAACTATAGATTCGCATGGCCAATTCCGTCAGGTCCGAGACGTAGGATTCCGGCAAATCGATCGGCCCCAGCGAACCTCGGTAGATCATCGGTTTCGGGCCTGGCCAGTCCTCACCTGAGAGCGACTCAGTTGCTCCACAGTACTGTGGGCCGTCGGGAAAAATAACAAAATAGACGCCGATGCTGCTGCCCTGAATAAATTTCTGCCAATAGCCGAACGGATTATCTGAGGTATCAACGGCGCTGCGAATTCCCAATCCGCCGCTGGATGCGTACGGCTTCCAAATCCATTTTGCAGGATCGACCCGGGGTTTGCAGTCGCGTGATTCTGGAAAATTGATACCAGTTCCGTGGACTAATTGTCGTAGAGATTCAATGGATCGGCACGCCAACAGCGATGTGCGATCCATCCCTTGCAGCAGGCCACGATCACAGAGGCTGCTGACCAGCTCAGGCAGATTTTCCATTCCACCTGCTAGCAACACGGTGTCGATCGCGTTTCGCTGAATAACCTCATCGATACCCTGTGGCCAATTTGGAATCGATACACATTGTGCGACTAGGCTGGTATCTTGGTCATTAAAGTGGTCGATAGCGAGAACTTCGTAGCCCAAATCAGAAACAGCTTCGGCCAGCGATCGGACGGAGTAACCTAAAACCGCGACCCGACGCGATTTCTTTGGGCTTACGTTGTCGTGAGGTAGCGGCATAGGTCATTGAAAAGGAATCTGAGTGAACCTAGAATGACACACTATACGTACTTGGCGATTCCCAGAAGTGAAAACTAACAAATTCGGAGAGAGATAACCATGCGAATGCTAATACCCAGTTTGATTCTTGCTGTGGCAATGTGTGTTGGTTGCGAAAAACCAGCAGATAGCTTCCCGACGCCAGCCGCTCCGGGTGGCAGCAGCGGAACCAGCGACGCAGCTCCTGAAGCGGCCGCACCACCGGCTGCCGATGCAACTCCCGCAGCAGCCGATGCCCCCAAAGCTGACGCACCTGCGGCCGACGCTCCCAAAGCTGAAGAAGCCGCTAAACCCGCCGATGCGCCTCCAAAAGCCGCTGGTGCTGCGATCGTTCCCAGCGGTTCGATCAAGCTCGTAAGCAAGACGTTGAAAGTGCCCACGATGAGCTGCCCGCACGGCTGCTGGCCAGCCGTCAAGGAAACCTTGGAAAAGCAACCCGGAGTCGCATCTGTCGAACTCGCCAAACAAGCCAACGAAACCGAGATCAGTAATCCGCAGGTTACCGTCAAACTGAACAACAGTTTCGACTTGAATGCCGCTATCGCTGCATTGGCTGCCGCCGGTTTTGAAAACGCTATCGAAGTGAACTAGTATCGATCTCGAATTCGATTTGTATAGTGGCGATTTTTCGAAGCGCCACGATTGCAACTGAACGACCCCAGTGAAACCGGTGCGACATCCCGCAGTCGCACCGGTTTTTTTCGTTTGCCTCCAGCCATTGCAGATGAGGGAAGTGGCAGGCGTGAAACCTTCTACGCAGCAGTATCAGCGCTGAGGAATTCTTGCGATTGCCTTGGGGAACGGTGGCGGGCGATTTGTATCGTCCTGATGGAATCTCAGTGCGTCGTCAAGACCAGTAAAAGCAAATTCAAAAGTGATCTACTTGGGTCAATGAAGAGATTGAGCGCGTAGCAAGCGGATTTCAATGGCCTTCTGGATGGAATTGCTAGATAGCCGATAAGGCGACTTTGCCCGCGAAGCGGGCGCGCGTCAGTCCCAACGGGACGGTCCTACAATAGCCTAGGGTGGAGCGTAGCGGCAACGCCGCGTAGCGCAACCCTAGGAGCGGGACGCCAAAATCCACATTAGTCCCAACGGGACGGTCCTATCGTTCGCATCGATAATCGATTCAACATTCATCCCGCAAACACAGACCAACCTTGGAAAACGATGATGCCCCAATCGCTCGCACAGATCTATGTACACCTCGTATTTAGTACCAAGGAGCGCAGACGTTGGCTCGACACCGACGAATTGCGAACGGAATTGTACGCCTACATGGCAGCAATCCTGCGCGACAATGTCGATTCGCCTGCGGTGCTAATCGGTGGTGTCGAAGACCATGTGCATGTGTTGATGTCGATGAGCCGCAAATTCGCGTTGATGGATATCGTTCAACAGGCCAAGGCGGAAACTTCCAAATGGATTAAAAGAAGCAAGGGATCTGGTGACAATTTCGCGTGGCAAGCGGGCTACGGAGCATTCTCGGTGAGCGCATCGCAGGTCGAAACCGTAAAAGGTTACATAGCGCGTCAGGCCGAACATCACCACCGTCAATCATTTCAGGATGAGTTTCGTGTATTGTGTGCCCGCCATGAATTGCCATTGGATGAACGTTACGCGTGGGATTAGGGCCGTCCCGTTGGGACTAATGTGGAACTCTCGTGATCCGTTTCCTAGGGTTACGCTACGCGGCGTTGCCGCTACGCTCCACCCTAGGCTATTGTAGGACCGTCCCGTTGGGACTAATGTGAGCGATTGGCAACTTCCAAGTCACAACTTTGGTCTGCCGCTCGCCTAAAGGTAATTCGGAATGCGGTTCGTAGCTGCCAATTGTGGCTCCACTGGGACAAGCCCAGATGGAAGCCATCAATCGCAATAAACAATTAGCAGACTTATCCGATCAACTTTTTCAGTTGTGCGATATATCTCGGAATGGCGATCTTAGGTTCTTCCTCAGATTCGTATTCCAGGGCAACCCAGCCGCTGTAGCCTACGTCGCGCAGAATTTGAAGGATCTTGGCTAGGTCGGCAGGTTCGTCTGTGTTGCCGCGATGAATCTCTACTTTGATTTGCGCATTGACCGCGTAGGGAGCAATCTTCGCGAGTTCGGCATATGGGTCGGCTGATGAGCGAAAGTTGCCGGAATCAAAGTTGATGCCAATTGCAGGTGAGTCAACCTGCTGAACGATTTGCAGCAAGTCCTTGGCATGCTCGGTAACGCCACCATGGTTTTCCAGCGCTAGCATCACGCCTTGCCGAACAGCATGTTGGCAAGCGATTTGACAATGTTGGGCACATCTCTTCAAAGTCACGGCCAAGTCTTCACCTTTGGGCTGCCGACCCGCGAAAATGCGAATGGCTGGGGCACCCAGCTTGGCATAGTGATCGATCCAAGTACGAGTGTGTTCCAAATCGTCAGCCAGTTTGACCGTATCCAGTTGGCAATAATCATTGCTTATTGCTCCGCCGGAAATCGTAATCCCGCGCATATGGCAATGCCGCTTTAACTTCATCAAATAACTGTCGTCAACTTTTTCTGGGAAATAGTACGACGTTAGTTCGGCACCGGGAATGCAATTGTCAAAACAGAAATCGACGAACTGAAACAGGTCCATCGACGGAGGCGTGCCAGCGCGCGATTTTCCCAAGTACTTGCGCATCGAATAGGCTGCCAGGCTCAGTCTCAATTGGCCTGGCTTGGGACGCTCGATCGGATCGATTGCCAGTACCCGTTGCCCAATTCCGACTGTCAACAAACCCGAGCAAGTAGCCACGAAATCGCGACGTTTCATCACAGAGGTCTCCTCGAAGTACCATCCAAACTACCGAAAACTCATTTCCAATGGTACCAAAGCCCAAACCGTAGTACGACCCCGCCGAGGCAACAATGAATCGCGAATCATCAGGTCGATCGATGTCAGTTTGAATCCGCGCTCGCGCAGCAATTGGATACCTTCCTGGTTCAGTTGTTGAGCGAAACGAAAGTTGCCTGAATTCGCCAGCCCGGCCGCCAATCCCGATCCCATGCCCAACAAGTTGCCGCTCATGCCAGCCAGGCTGATATCGCTTTCGTCGTCCTCGCCCAGCAGTTCAAACAAACTGAGCCCCGATGACGGTTCGGGCCGATGGACCACTTTGTAATTTTCTAACTTAGCGCGCTTGGCGGCAGCGACCAACGAATCGTCCAGACCGCCGAGTTCGTCGATCAGTCCATTCTGCTTGGCTTGTTCGCCCGTCCAAACTCGGCCACCGGCTAGCGATTTCAGCTTTTCCACGGGGATCTTGCGCGACGTACCAGCCAATTCCAAAAAGCGATCGTAAACTTCATCGATGAACCGCTGCAGATTCTTGCTATCGCTTTCATTCCATTCTCGATCGATCGCATCGGCAGCCGCAGATTCGTCCAGCGCAACCGACTCGACATGAATTCCGACGCGCCGGAGCAACGATCCGAGGCTGAGTTTCATTGCGAACACACCGATCGAACCGGTGATTGTGCCTTTCTCTGCGTAGATTGGCTGACCGATGCAGGTCACCCAGTAGCCACCCGACGCGGCCATTTCGCCCATTGAAAATACTACCGGCTTGGCCTTCGCGAGCGATTCGAGCGCCATGCGCACCGCTTCGCTGGCCGTGGCGCTGCCGCCGGGCGAATTCACTCTCACGACCACGGCCTTGACCTTTTCGTCCTTGGTTAATTCGTCGATTGCCTTCACCGTGGGACCGGAGACGATCGAACCAGGCGACGCTCGTTTTCCATCGACAATCGCACCGCTGAGGTGCAGAACGACGATCGAATCCTCGCGAATGCGCGAGGACGAGCGCCGGGGACCGGCCATAATGTTCCCCATCAAATCAAAGAAATTCATTTCTCGCTTTGGTTTGGCTTTGGGTGTGGTCCATTCCAGTTCAGCGTCAGTCAGCTTCGAGATGGTCGCTTTCATGGAGCCGTAGGGAGCCAAGTGATCGACGAGCCCTTTCGCCAACGCTTCTTTAGGAAGCAACATGCGCTGTTGCTGCAGTTCTCGCACGGCCGCCGAGGTCATTCCACGCCCCTTGGCGATTCGAGAGACTTGCGCGTCGTTAATTGATTTCAGCATATCTCGATAGTGCTCGCGCAGATGCTCACTCATCATGGGATTCATGAACGGTTCCACAGCTCCCTTGAAATCGCCGGCGCGAACTACTGAAGCTTTGACACCCACCAAATCCATCGCGTCGCGATAGAACATCGATTCCATCGCGGTCGAGGGCATATCGATACCGCCAAAGTCTGCCATCACAATTTTGTCGCAAGTTGTCGCTATGGCCAGTTGCACATTCGAGGCATTCTCCACCCAAGCAATCGTCTTTTTTCCGGCTCCTTTGAGTTTCTCCATGCGCCGTGCCAATTCGTCTAACTGCGCCGAGTTCATGGCCAGCACAAGGTCCGACAAATCGAAAACCACATGCGTGACTAATTCTTCCTTGCTCAATTCGTCTAAATACTCGCACAGTCGAAAGAATGACTTGGGTTTGACAAAGTCGCCACCGAGCAGCAGCGTACCGGCGTCCAACTGCAATGGCTCCAAAAAGTCTTGATATATTCCCGACAGAGCAATCAGCCTGATTTGCTTTTTGGGAGCGGGTTTTGTGGACGCTTTCGCGGTACTCTTGCTCTTGTCGGGATTGGACTTTTTCGCCTTGGTGTTCGAAGAAATGTCGGGCTTAGACGAAGCATCCGACTTAGTTGAGTCTTGCGATTCTTTCTTAGCTTCGTCGCCTTTTTTCTCGGAGGTGGGAGCAGGTTCTTTGGCAGTATTTGAGTTCGAATCCGCCCCAGCAGACTTGGCAGGCTCCTGACCCGATTCAGCCGCCTGACGCTGGGCAAACACCGGCTGAGCAAACAAGACGACCAAGGTCAACAACGCGATACCTGAAAACCGGCGAGCCATACGATTCTCCATCCAACGTGCTTTACCTGGGAAATTTGAGCCTAACGCTAGATTGTAGCTTACTTTAAGCTATGCGAAACATGGAAAATATTCTGAAAAGGCGAGCGGCAGATAGGAATTTACCAATACAAGCCCGAAGCGCAAGCGAGTGCCTACAAGCCCGAAGCGCAAGCGAGTGCCTACAAGCCCGAAGCGCAAGCGAGTGCCGAAACCACGCACGAGTCAATCCTGGCTCACACTCGCTTGCGCTTCGGGCTTGTACTGCCGCTCGCTAAAGTCGTTAATTGTTCTTCCGCGCACTGGTCGGTTGCCAATGGCCGTGCATGGCACAGTGCCCTTGGGGCACGGATGTGACCGGTCGAGCATCCTGGCCTTCAGCTCCAGAGACATACAACTGCATGCTGCCACTGCGATCAGACCCAAACAACAGCCAATTTCCATCAGGTGAAACTGCAGGATGGTAGTGGCGCGTCCGAGGCGCTGAACGCGAAAGTTGTTCAATTTCGCCTGATCGTGAAACTCGCATCAATTCGACGCTCTCTCCAACCCTAGCTGTGTAGTAGATCCACTTGCCGTCGCGGGACCAAGTTGGCGTGTCGCTGCTCTCGCTGTGAAAGTCGGGGAATTTCAGACGTTCAACCACACCTCGGTATCCGCCGCGGTCGGCCAACTTGCGCAATTCAGTTCCGTCAAAGCGCGCAATATGAGGATGGCAGTTGTAGTGCTCTCCCGACAAAAATAGCAACCATTGACCATCCGGAGACCACTGCGGAGCGAAATTAAATGCTTTGCCCGATTCGATGCAAAGTTTGTTGGCGCCATCCGCGTCAGACACGTAGACTTGATAGTTCTCGTGGTAGCTTATGTGACGACCGTTTGGTGACGCTGAATATCCGTACGCGAATCCATTTCCTTGCCCGGATACGTCTCGTTTATTTCGACCGTCTAGGTCCATCACGAAAGGCTTGGAGATCCCATCGATCAACGGCGTAAAACCAAAGCCACTGCCATCGGGTAAATAAAATAGTCCCGTGTTGTAGATACTTACACGCCCTGTCTCCGTTAGATTGACAATCGCACCAGAATCCAGATTCAAAACACAAGCGTCCGCAAGCCAACCTTGGGTCATGCGAAAGGTTTTGTGCTGGCGCTCCCAAGCCGCATTTTCCGGGCTCTCCCAAAACGAACCAATGATGGCGGTTGCCCCATCAGGCGACCAACCAGCAAACTGCGTCCACGCGTGCTGCTTGCGAGTAAGCTCGCCCGCCAATTCGCGTCGCTCAGTTCCATCGGCGCGCACCACGCAAGCTCGGTTGGTAACCCAATTTACAAACTGGCCACCAGGAAGATCGTTTCTCCCTTCGGTGTATCCGATGAGCTGTCGCGGACGATCAAGGTGCTGGGCCATCGTTATCCGATTAACAATGCTCAAGATCAATACAATCGAGATCCGTATCGCCCAGAGTCTTAGGATCATGGGAGGCCTCTTCACTTGCGGCGCGAAAGTTGTTTTCTCGAACGACTTGGCAGTTCACTACCCAGTACCATTGATATCCGTTGAATTTTGATAGATAGTCTACACTCGATGAAGAGAGTCCGGGGCGAAATCGCTTGATTACTTTCGGCCAGGACTCCCTGAGCGATCGCGCGCGACGCAGGATACGTAACACTTCTTGAGTTCTACAGTGGGGTCACAACATGACTGCGAATTATCGACCAAACCAGCCAGCAATTCCCGCAGATCTCCGACCCGAGTTGCTTTCAAACAACCTTCGCTCAAGGAGATCGTTTCTCAACTACTCAGTTGCCTGCGCGGGGGCTTCGATGTTGGCGAGCAGTTCCTTGATTGGGACACATGGCGGTCGACTGTTTGGTCAGAGTGCCGACAAAGCGGGCCTCTTGCCACTGAACCGCTTTTCACGCATGGTTCAAGAGTGGTTTGTGGATCAAGTGCGCCAGATCGAAGCGAAGGAGAATGCCAAGCGGTCGTCGCTCAAAACGAAAGCTGATGCCCAAGCCTACGTCAGCTCGGTCCAGGATCGAATTCGGCAAGCTTTTGGTCCCGAGCCAGAACGAACTCCTCTCAATCCAGAGATCACTGGAGTGGTCGAACGCGAGAATTACAAAATTGAAAAAGTCGTTTTCCAGAGCAGGCCGAATTTCTATGTGACTGCCAATCTATACATTCCCAAGAACCGCCAGTTTCCACTGCCAGGTGTCGTGGGCAGTTGCGGTCATTCAACCAACGGCAAAGCCGCAGAAGCTTATCAGAGCTTTGCGCAGGGTTTGGCGCGACAAGGATACGTCGTACTGATTTTCGATCCGATCGGACAAGGCGAGCGGCTGCAATATACGGACGCTCAATTCAAGCCACGTCGCGGCGTGGGCACATCCGAACATCTGTATGCTGGTAATCAGCAGTTTTTGGTCGGCGAGTTCTTCGGCAGTTGGCGCGCATGGGACGGCATTCGAGCGCTCGACTATTTGCTGACGCGCTCGGAGGTCGATCCCCAGCATGTCGGTATCACCGGCAACTCCGGAGGCGGAACGATGTCCACTTGGTTGTGCGGACTGGAACGCCGCTGGACGATGGCTGCGCCCGCTTGTTTTGTCACTACGTTTCGTCGCAATCTCGAAAACGAACTGCCTGCAGACACCGAACAATGTCCACCGCGAGCGATCGGTTTGGGGCTAGATCACGCTGATTTTCTGGCGGCGATGGCGCCCAAGCCCGTGATCATCTTGGCCAAAGAGCGCGACTACTTCGACGTTCGCGGTGCCACGGAAGCTTACTTGCGACTAAAGCACTTGTATACGTTGCTTGGCGTACCGGACAACATTGCGCTGCACGTTGGTCCAACCGAGCACGGATACTCGCAGGAAAACCGCGAAGCCATGTACCGCTGGTTCAATCGTGCGACGAAAATCTCCGATGCGCAAGCCGAGCCGATGCTGACGATCGAACAAGACAAAACTATCGAGTGCCTGCCGACCGGCCAAGTGGCAGAGCGCAAGTCGACTACCGTTTTCGAATTTACCCAACAAAAGGCCGATGCGCTCAAGTCCGCGCGGCGGCCGTTGAACTTGAGTGAGCTGAAGTCTGCGGTGCGCGCGGTTCTGAAACTAGGTGATATACCGTCCGAAGTGCCCGACTACCGCATTCTTAGGCCCGGTAGATCGCGGCGCTATCCCAAAGCGTTTTCGACGACGTATGCCGTGCAAACTGAGTCAGGCATATTTGCGCTGGTGACTAGGCTGAGCGACCAATCGCATATGTCGCGTCCATCTCAAATTCCGCGTCCTGCAATCCTCTACTTGGCGCATCATTCTGCCGACGACGAGTTGCGTCAGGAACCGCTCATCGCAGAGTTGCTCAAGTCGGATAGCGAAGCCACTCTCTATGCATGCGACGTGCGCGGTGTGGGTGAGTCACGTCCCGATACTTGCGGCAGCGATCAGTTCTTGGCGCCGTACGGCAGCGACTATTTCTATGCCGCTCATTCATTGATGCTCGACAAACCTTATGTCGGCCGAAAGACCTTTGATGCTTTGCAAGTGTTGCAGTGGATGGCCGCCAACGGACACTCGCGAATTCACTTGGTGGGCAAGGGCTGGGGAGCGATCCCCGCCGCGCTGGCCGCGCTCTTGTCGGAACACGTCGCACGCGTGACGCTCAAGCAAGGACTCGCGTCGTACGCTTCGATCGCCCAGAGCGAAGAATATTCGTGGCCGTTATCGTCATTCGCGCCTGGCATACTGGAGTATTTCGATTTGCCGGACATTTATGCTTTCCTGCAGGCACAGAAACAACTCGTACAAATCCAAATGCAGGGACCGGTCGCCAAATTTAGTTAACCAAGTCGAGCATGTCAGGTGTTGTGGTTGGATTACAATAGGCGTCACTTTGAATTTAACTCGATCATGAATGTGCGAAGAGATCGGTCCATGAGAGTTTTTGTGTTGCTTGTTATGTCGGTGATGACACCTTTCGTGTGTGGCCAAGAGCCCGACGAAGACTTGCCACGCTCCGGACTGTCTGCGACATTTTCTGACTCGCATGGCAACCGATGCGAACGCATCGATGCCGACATTTCTGCTGTGTGGGGAGCTGGCGTTCCAGATCCGCGTATCGGGCTCGGCAATTTCATTGCCAAATGGTCAGGAAAAGTCCTTGTGCGAGGTTCTGGCGAGTACCAATTTAGCGCTTTCGTTGCAGGACGAGTAACTCTCGCGCTCGATGGTGCAGCGGTCCTCAATGGTACGGCAGATCGTCCTCAGTGGATTAAAAGCAAAGCGATCAAGCTTAGTGCCGGATTCCGGACATTGGATGTCACGTATGAAAAAACCAATGAGCACGCGCAAGTAGCTGTATATTGGTCGGGACCGGGTTTTGGACTGGAGCCGCTTAATAGCTCGCACCTGTTCCACGAAGCGCCGTCCGATTCTGATGCATCGTTCCAGCGAGGTAGGCAATTGGTGCGAACGTTGCGCTGCACGAATTGCCATCGTATCCCAACAGCATCGTCACCAATGTCGGCTCCGGCGCTAGCGACGATGGGCGACAGTCTCCGGGCAAGCTGGATTGTAGCGAGATTAACGAGCGATTCCGAGGAAGCGCCGGAACTACGTCAGATGCCTCACTTGGCGATGACGACGGATGAAGCGCGCGCCATTGCCGCGTATTTGACTCGACAAGGTACTGCAATCGAACCCGCATTTAAATCACTGAACGTGATCGTACCTCGTTCGACCAATGAACTCATCGACCAAAAAAAGAAACAGGCAACCGGTAAATCTGCGGTCAGTTCTGCAGCAAAGAAAAAGGCTACGAAGGAGAAAGCCAAACATCGACCTAGCGTGCAAGGTGGTCATCGGCTGTTTGTATCTCTAGGCTGCTTGGCATGTCATAGCGCCAATAATGAAGGCAGCAGCAATTTGTTTGGCGGCGGCGACCTATCTCGAGTTGGCGACAAGTGGCTGCCCGGCTTCTTCGCGCGCTGGCTGAAGGATCCCAGTCAAGTGAACGCTCATCATCGAATGCCGCAATTCGACTTGTCGGCTGACGAAATAAGTGACCTAGAGATGTTTCTTGAGTCGCGAGTATCACCAGAGACCCGTCAGCGCCCCATTCAGTTTGGTACCGATCGCGACCAACTGATGGCCGAAGGCAAACGTTTGGTTGCGGCATTCCGCTGTGACGCTTGTCACGAATTGGAAAATACTCCTGCGAATGCCAGCCAGCCGCAAACGCTCACCAGCTTCACGTCGGCAACCGACTGGAATGACGGTTGCCTGGCCGCCCCCAGCCACGCGGCGATGAGGATACACCGACCTTGGTATCGCCTGCCGCAATCCGACGTGAATGATATCACTGGTTACTTGCAGCAGATGCTGGCCGTAAAACAACCTGCGCGCAACGTTGCCCAGGGCGAACAACTGCTCGAAAGCAACAACTGCCTCGCGTGCCATCCGCGCGGACTTGGCCGAGGTATCAATGACGTGGCTGGTCCCATCGCTGTGCGATATGCCGACGTTTTTGAACACGTAGCAACACTGGTTCCACCGTCACTGAACAGCATTGGTGATAAGTTGCACCAGACCGCGCTGCAGAGCGCAATCACTCGTCGCTCGACAGCTTTGCGAACGTGGCTGAACGTGCGCATGCCCAAGTTTCCACTCAGCGACGAACAAGCTCGTGCGCTAACGAGTCATTTTGTCGACAGCGATCGGATGCCCGAACAAACACAACCAGATCACCCACGCTTGGACGAACAACAATTGCGAACCGTCGGCGCGCGGTTAGTTACCAGCGACGGTTTCGGCTGTACCAGTTGCCATGCCGTGAACGATATTTCTCACGGTTCGTCGCCAGTCAATGCTCGTGGCCCAAATCTTGGCATGTTGGGGCAGCGTGTTCGCCCGGAGTGGTTTTATCGATGGGTTGCCAATCCCTTGCGAGTCGTCCCACGAGTCGAAATGCCAGCGATCACGACTGCGGTGCCCGGCGTGCTCGACCATGATCTGGGTCGACAGGTCCACGCGGTGTGGGACGTGCTGAACATGGAAGGGTTTCGACCACCGCTGCCAAATCCGGTTCGCACGGTTCGTCGATCCGGTACTCCTGAACAGAATCAGCGCGCGGTTTTATTAACGGACGTCATCAAATCCGACTCGCGTCAGTGGATCAAGCCAATGGTGGTTGGATTACCCAATCGCCATAACATTCTGTTTGACTTGGAACACTTTCGATTGGCCGGTTGGTGGATCGGTGATACCGCCCGACAGCGAACTTTGGGTAAGTCGTGGTATTGGGAAGTCGGCGGCGAAAACTTGCTTCCCGAATCCGACGACGAGTGTGACATAGTGCTGATCACTCAGGCATCGACGAACGAGGATTCCAGGTCGCCCGAATACACCGGGCAATTTCGCACAGAACTGGATGCTTGGGAGCACTTTGAGAACGGCGGCCTAAAAACACGACATCGGCTCAGGTTCGTACTTGGGCGAGCGCTCGATGCGCAATCAGCAGTTGTCAACGTCGAGCAACAATTCCGCTCGATATCCAATGCTGCCGATGGACGTACTGGCTTGCGCAGAACACTTCGCGTTTCACATTTGCCCGACGGTTCGCAGATCAGCATTCGACTGTTCCCGCCCAACCAGCCCCAAGCCAAGGTGACCATTGGTTCGGACAGAATGTCTCTGCTTTTCGCTGGTCGATCCGCGATGCGCGTGCAAATCTTGCCTAGTTCAACGGCTGGGCAATTGACTTTAGGTGGAACCTATGTCGGACGCCCGAGCGCGAATCACGACTTCCAAGTGGATATCGAATATTCGACGACTCTGCCCGTGGATACTTTTCCGGTACTACCGAATTCAGTGCTGCCCAAGACACCACCTGTGGTTCTCGATTCGGTTCCTGGGTTCATCGCGACACAGTTGGATTTGCCACTCGAGATCATGCCCACAGGATTCGCCTGGGAGCCGGACGGTTCAATGATCGTAACCAGTCTGAGAGGAAATGTATGGCGCGCGCGCGACGTCGATCATGATGGCTTGGCAGATACCGCGGAGGTGATTGCCGACGAACTGGCCGCTCCATTTGGCGCTTATGCGACCGGTGACTACGTCGATGTCATCAACAAGTATGGCCTGGTTCGTTTATATGACTTGGATCGCGATGGCTTTTCGGAACGAGCGGAGACGGTCGCGAGCGGCTGGGGACATACTGCCGATTACCACGACTGGGCTCTGGGACTGCCCAGGACCAAGACGGGAAGTTACTTGGTCACGTTATCGTGCCAGCAGGATGATCGCTCAGACGCGGCTGCATACTTGCGCGGAAAGATTCTCGAACTCAATCCGCGTCAACCAGATCGAGAAAACCCGCAACCGTTCAGTGTCGAATTATTCTCAGGCGGACACCGTTTTCCCATTGGTATCGCGATGAATCACGCGGGCGATGCTTTCGTGACCGACAATCAAGGGAACTACAATCCGTTCAACGAGCTGAATCACTTGCGGCGCGGCGCTCGCTATGGCTTTATCAACGCCAATGAAAAGAGCCCTGGATTCTCACCGCCGCTTACTCCACCAGCGATCGACATTCCTCATCCTTGGACGCGCAGCGTCAATGGGATTTGCTTCTTAGAGACTCAGCCACCTAATTCGCCTTCCGCTTTTGGTCCCTTCGAAGGCCACCTTATCGGCTGCGAATATGACACGCGCCGCTTGGTGCGCATGAGCCTCGAGAAAGTTGGCGAAACGTATCAGGGTGCGGTGTATCCGTTCAGTCTCGATCCACTGGACAGCGGTGCTTCGTTGCTCGGCCCGATCAGTTGCGGGGTTTCTCCGCAAGGCGAACTGTTTGTCGGCAATATTCGCGATAGCGGCTGGGGAGCTGGGCAAAATATCGGCAACATCGTCAAGCTGAAATTTGACCCGTCTCGGTTACCACCTGGAATATCTCAGGTCCAAGCTACCGGCGATGGCTTTCGCATAAACTTTACTCAGCCGATGCCTACAGAACTGGCTCGCGCTGTGAACAACTATTCGATCTCATCTTTCACGCGGACATCGACGCCAGAATACGGCGGCGACGATCTGCAGCGTAGCGAAGAGAAAGTCCTCGATTTGCAGCTTGCTGACGACAATCGTTCGGTCACGCTGAGATTGAATCCGCTTAAACCAGGATTTGTCTACGAGTTTCAGCTCGATGGACTTGCAAGCCGTTCTCACCAGTTTTTCCCGGCTGAAGCGTACTATACGGTGCGAGTCCGGCCATAGAGTGTTTCGCAGAGAAGTTTCGCAGAGAAGTGTTGTGCAAAACGTCCTGCCGAGGATGAAAACTCATTCAAATCATGCAAGAGTTGAACCATCCCGCAGTTTCGAGTTGCCGAGTGCTCCGGTGTGCTATAAGATCGCTGTTGCAGTTATTGTTTATCCGCGAAATGGGAGGGAGAGGCTCCTGCCGAGCCTTGATTCCTCTCCAATTCTTTTCCGGACAGGCGTTTAGTAGCAATACCGTTCAACGAACGTGGGATAAGCTTCCAGCTTGTCAACCTGTAGCGGAGTTTCGCCATTGCTTGCACAAGATATTGACAAGCTGGAAGCTTATCCCACGTTCGTTGAACGGTATTGCGTTTAGTAGTGTCAAGTTGACCGGTCATGATCGGTCCACAGTTTTTCGAAATATGGTTCGCCAGATGGTCGCTGCCCAGGCTGTCGCAGCACTATAGAAGTGTGTTACGGCGGGTTTGGGGAGAGGAAAGTCCGGGCTTCACAGGACAGAGTGGTCGGTAACTCCGACCGGCTGAAAGGCTAGGGAAAGTGCCACAGAAATCAAACCGCCAACGCGCTTCCGTGGGCAACCACCGGCTGCGCACGGCAAGGGTGAAACGGTGAGGTAAGAGCTCACCAGCGGCCGAGGTGACTCGGTCGGCTAGGCAAACCCCACTCGAAGCAAGATCAAACAGGCTACCATTCTTTGCACCGCGTGTAACAACGCAGTTCAGGGATGCGACTCGGTCCGGGTCGTTCGGTATCCGGGTAGATCGCTCGAGGCCACGAGCAATCGCGGCCCTAGATAAATGACCGTCGTGGCCGAGAGTTCGCAAGAACTCCCGGCCATCACAAAACCCGGCTTATCGGCGAACCATTTTTTGATTCTTAGAAATTATAAGCTGAATTCTTGCGATCGAAATCGGCATCCACTAGACCGACATTCAGCTTTACATCTTGATACGTGTATTCTTCGATCAGTTCGGCCTCGCCGCCTTCGGTCGTTGGCCACGTGTACGCGGCATAGCGCACCGGAATATTCAATTCATCGTCGATAAAGATCTGGGCGATGTGAAAGTCAAAATAGGCTCGTGCCACCGGATGGGAGACGGTCAAAACCGTACATGCTCGCCCGCCGACTTTGGCGCCTTTGCTGAATTGGACATTGCATTCACCATGCTGCCGGTCGCGCTCGCCTTTCTCGATCAGCTTGACCACCAAGTTCTCAATTCCCATTTCTGTGATTGGATAGCGCTGGCCACTCATCGCCAACATGCCTTTGGGGTCGAGGTCGACCGTGGGAAGAAACCTTCCCTTGAATCCTCCTTCGTGCGCAACCATATTTCCGCTGTTGCGATTTTCAACGAAGATAACTTCACGACCTTTAACGGACGCCGGTTTCAGGAAACTCAAATAGACGCTGAAGGGGGCCTTCAACTGACCGTCCTGAATTTTTCGATTGCGTATTTTGGTAAACATGAATTCATGCTCGCCAAGAGTCGATCCAATTCGCTCGCGCTTGATCATGATCGCGGTGTAATCGGTTACCGAATCGCGAATGTGCGTCAAGCTCTGACGAGCAATTTGCAGGGCGGGGTCAAGCGGATGCGAGGAGGGATTCGTCGCTAGAGTTTCATTTCTCGCGATGCGAACGGCAGGTTCACCCGCAGGCTGCTGAGCAACCGCTGTCGCGGCGGCAACCATCGAACCGCTTACCACAAATGTTTGAGCCAGAAAGCTTCGACGACTAACGCATTTCATAGACACGTCCCTCCCTGAGAGTTCGAATGTGCGGATTCCATACCTGTGGACGCCTCCATTGGCATCCGATACGTTGGGGACGTCGCTGTCAATTCGATGCATCGCAGCACCGGGTATTGCATCTAGTTGAACGCGCATTTGTCAAGCAACGCTAACTTTTGGACTGAAACACGGGCAGTCGTCCGGGCATGACTCAGCCAGTTTTCCCGCCTGAATATCAATATCGAACCAAACCACGTTTCGTTATGACTGCGCTTTGTCTTGAGTATCCTCAAGGAATTGAAGTCGCAATCGCCCCAGTAATCATACTTTCTCCAAGCCTAAAACTCTGTGTGCATCCTAACGAACAAATTGGCGAGTTGCTACTGCATTATTTGACAAAACCCACCTGTTCGCGTAACAATAGTTCCGTTAGGCTGCCGGGTTCGGAATGCACACTGCATTCGAGTTGTTCTGGCAGAGTCGATGACATTAGGCAAGCAAAGGAAGTTTACAATGGTGCCGGGAATGCTGTTCGCACAGCGCAGGGGTGGCGGGTTTATCGGCGACATGATCCGCTTTTTCATCCAGATCATCATTTACCAGATCTGCTTAGAGTTCATCATGCAGATTTTTGGTGTATCGCGCTTCGTCGCCATGTTCATTTTCTTGGCGATCCTCTTAGTAATTATTTTTGGTGGTTACATGATGCGACAGCGCTGGGCCACAGGCGCTGATGATTAGCAAAATCGGCCGGAGCTGCGGAATTCGAATGGGGAAATGCTAGCACATGGAGTATTGCGTCAAGCATGGTCCCGTGTTCTCAGTGCTGGAATTCAATTTCAACGAAGCGGAACTAGTTGAAGCGCAACCTGACAGTATGTTGGCCATGACCCCAGGCATCCAACTGACTGCCAAAATGGGCCGGCGCGGTGCTGGTTCGGCTTGGTGGAGTGGAATCAAGGGAATGTTAGGTGGCGAAAGCCTCTTTACCGCAGAGTTTCGCGCTAAGCGAGATAGCCAATTTCTATCACTTGCACCCGCCGCGAATGGCGACATTTTTGAAATCAAGCTGAAAGACGCAGGAGGATTCTACTTAACTCGCGGTTCCTACCTAGCAAACATTGGCACTTGCTCGATGCAAATCAAATATGGAGGCATCAAAGGAATGATGTCCAATACCGGCCTTTTCCTCCTGCATGTCGCCGGTGAAGGAACGGTGTTCTGTCAATCCTACGGTGCAGTGATCAACAAGACGTTGAGCGAAAATGAACACTTCGTGGTCGATAATCGCTACGTCGTTGCCTTCAGCGATACAATTCGCTATCAGTTGGTAAAAGCCACATCGAGTATGAAAGATGCATTCCTGTCTGGTGAAGGGCTGGTAAATCGCTTTACCGGTCCAGGCATCTTGATCTACCAAACTCGCGCCAAACAAACAGTTGGTCTGGTCAGCCGCATGTTTGAATTGGCGAGATAGGTCATTCGATTGTGCTCCTAAACCCGACGCGGAACTTCTCAGTGGCCTCACTGCCCCTGGAGCCACAGAACTACACAGAACGAGCACGGAAAAATACAGCGACCGCTAAAATTAAGCATATGCATTATTTCGATGCTCCTATTTCCGTGTGATGTCCGTGTTGTTCCGTGGCCTGATTGAAATCCCTGGCACTACACCAAATTCGCTCCAAGCAAATCGTTGCCCTGGTCAGCCGCATGGCATATCGCAGTGGTCTCAATGCCACTGGAGCCACAGAACTACACAGAACGAGCACGGAAAAA